>LBJMR02800__coassemble_244_pt1 | contig 55211 bp, 52 predicted proteins | sample LBJMR02800__metabat2_high_PE_009 | metagenome-assembled genome bin LBJMR02800
AATATATGGAGAAGTTCAGCGTCAGCCGCCTGATCGGCGCGCCTCCGGGATACGTGGGCTACGAGGAGGGCGGCCAGCTGACCGAGGCGGTCCGCCGCAAGCCCTACAGCGTGGTCCTGTTCGACGAGGTGGAAAAAGCCCACCCCGATGTGTTCAACATCCTGCTGCAGGTGCTGGACGACGGCCGCATCACCGACAGCCAGGGCCGGACGGTGGATTTCAAAAACACCATCATCATCCTGACCTCCAACCTGGGCAGCGACATCATCCTGAACGACCTGGAGCAGCGCCGCGCCTCCGGCTCCAACGAGCTGAGCGGCGAAGCCCGCCAACAGATCGACGCCCTGCTGCGCTCGAAGTTCCGGCCTGAGTTCCTCAACCGCCTGGACGAGATCGTCTATTACAAGAGCCTGACCAAGGACGAGGCCCGCCAGATCGTCCAGCTGCAGCTGGGCGACCTGCGCCGCCGGATGGACCAGGGCAAGCACCTCAAGCTGGAGGTCACCCCCGCCGCCTGCGACGCCATCCTGGACGCCGCCTACGACAGCGTCTACGGCGCGCGGCCCATCAAGCGGTTCATCCAGAGCCGGATCGAGACCGTCGTGGCCAAGGCCATCATCGCCGGCCGGTTTGCCGAGGGTTCCACTTTGACGGTGGACTGGGACGGCAGCCGTTTCACCCTGGCGTAAACCCGGCGTAAACAAGCGGTCAAAATCGCCTGTTTTGCTTGCAACTGCCGCCGGAGTATGCTATCATAAGAAGCAGAAAGCGCTTTCCACCGTCGGAAGCCGGCGATGGAAGGCGCTTTTTGTATACCTGATTCAGAAAGTTGAGTTGATTTATCCATTATGGACGATGGCAGTATCCTGACCCTCGCGGCCATGGTGGCCCTGATCGCCCTGTCGGGCTTTTTCTCGGCCGTCGAGACCGCTTTTGCCTCCCTGAACGAGATCCGGCTCAAAAGCCGCGCCGAGGACGGGGACGCGGGCGCCGCGCGGGTTCTGGCCATGGCGCAGCAGCGCGACAAACTTTTTTCCACCATCCTGGTGGGGGACACCATTGCAAACCTGGCAGCCGCCTCGCTGGGCGTCCTGCTTTTGATCCGGCCCCTGGGGGCCCTGCGCGGCACCGTGGTCTCTGCGGTAGCGCTGGCGGTGGTCATCCTGCTGTTCGGGGAGATCGGCCCCCGCAGCATGGCCCGGGAGATCCCCGAAAAGGTCGCCACCGCCTCGGTGCCGGTGATGCGCTTTTTCATCCCCCTGCTGTCCCCCCTCACCGGCCTGTTCGGCCTGTGGAACAAGCTGGTCACCCGCTGTTTCCACAGCGAAGCCGAGCCCGACGCCATCACCGAAGGCGAGCTGATCACCATGGTGTCGGAGGCCGAGAGCGAAGGCGAGCTGACCGACCGGGAAGGAGAGCTGATCCGCAGCGCCATCGAGTTCGACGACGTGGAAGTGGAAGAGATCCTCACCCCCCGGGTGGACGTGGTGGCCGTCAAGGACACCGTCTCCTTTGACGAGCTGGCCGAGGTCTTTGCCGAGACGGGCTATTCCCGCCTGCCGGTCTACCACGGCACCATCGACGACATCGTGGGCGTGGTCCACGAAAAAGACTTTTCCAAGGCGCGGATGCGGGGCCACACCTCCCTGCACGCGCTGGTGACGCCGGCCCTGTTCACCACCGGCACCACCAAGATCTCCTCCATGCTGCGCACCTTCCGGGAAGAGCACCACCACATGGCGGTGGTGGTGGACGAGTACGGCGGCACCGAGGGCATCATCACCCTGGAGGACATCCTGGAAGAGCTGGTGGGCGAGATCTGGGACGAGCACGACGAGGCCGTCGAGGACTTCCGCCCCCAGAAGGACGGCAGCTGGCTGGTGGCCGGCACCGCCAGCGTGGACGACCTGTACGAAAAGCTGGACATCCCGCCCCAGGAGACCGACTCCAACACCGTCAACGGCCTGCTGCAGGACCTGACCGGCCACCTGCCCAAGGTGGGGGACGGCTTCCGGCTGGGCAACTACGCCGGCGTGGTCACCCATGCGGCCCGCCGCCGGGTGACGGAAGTCCGGCTGACCCCCCGGCCCGCCCCGCCCGAGCCGGAGGAGGCCCCTTCTCCCCGCCGCTTCTCCCATACCGCCGAATAACAGCACAGGCCCCGCCGGGAAGAAAACGCCCGGGGGGCCTTTTGTCATGCTTGCTCTTTCACATAAAACGCGATTTTGGTGATATACTCGCTCTCGTCGTGGGTGGTCAGGTAGTCGTTGATGCAAAACTCGTAGGAGTCGGAGCAGACCTGCAGCTTCTGCTCCCGGCACCAGGCCAGCAGCGCCTCGTAAGAGCGCCCCACCGAGAGATAGTCCCCCACATGGTAGATGCAGGCCCGCCGCCCCGCCGGCAGCCGCCGGACCCGGCTGTCCCGGCCCGCCCGCTCCACCGGCAGAAACGCCAGGGAGGCCTCGGTATAGCGGCCGGCCCGGATCTTTTCCAGGGGCACCACCACCCCGCACTGGAAAAAGACCGGCAGGGCCCCGGCGGCGGCCTGGGCAAAGCACTGCTTGGTGGCGATGCTGATCTCCCGCATGGTGTAGGGCGCCGCCACCGGCAGGCAGAACAGCTCCTGCTCGGGGGCGTCCTCCAGCTCGATGCCGGGCCGGCCGGGGGCGCAGTGGGCCCGGGCTGCCTCCATCTGGTCGCAGCGGTTCTGCACCCGGCTGCGGATCATCCGCAGGCCGGCCACCTTCTGGTCGATCACGTCCAGCTGCCGGTGGAGCATGGCCAGGCTGCTGTCCAGGTCGTAATGCTGCATATGGTCCTTGATCTCCTGCAGCGAAAAGCCGATCTGCTTCATGATCAGGATGGTGTCCAGATAATCCAGCTGGCTGGCGCTGTAATAGCGGTAGCCGTTTTCCGGGTCCACCCAGGCGGGGCGGAACAGCCCCACCTTGTCGTAAAAGATCAGCGTCTGCTTGGAAATGTTCTGATACTTCGCCACCTCGCCGATGGAGAACAGGTTCTCGTTCTTTTTCATGCCGCCCCCTTGACACTATAGCTGCTATATCCTTTATACTAGTAGTGTACAGAAACCATCCCAAAATGCAAGAGGAGATTTTTATGTTTCGCAATCGCAACACCACCGCCGCCGGCCTGGTCCGCCGCCTGCTGGACGGGCTGACCCTGCGGCGGGTGGGGCTGATCGTGCTGGGCGCCATGATCTGCACCTTCGGCATCCACAACATCCACCAGCAGACCGGCATCACCGAGGGGGGCGTCATGGGGCTGATGCTGCTGGTGGAGCACTGGCTGGGCGTGTCCCCCGCCTTCATCACCCCGGTGCTGGACATCACCTGTTACCTGCTGGCCTTTAAGTACCTGGGCGGCCGGTTCATCAAGATCTCGGCGGTGTCCACCCTCAGCGTCTCTTTGTTCTACAAGGTGTGGGAGCTGTTCCCGCCCATGCTGCCCGACCTTTCGGCCCACCCGCTGGCGGCCGCCCTGCTGGGCGCCGTGTTCGTAGGCGTGGGCGTGGGCATCATCGTGCGGCAGGGCGGCTCCAGCGGCGGCGACGACGCCCTGGCCCTGACCATCTCCAAGGTCACCCGCTGGCGGCTGGCCCGGTGCTACCTTTTCACCGACGTGGTGGTGCTGGTGCTGTCCCTCAGCTATATCCCCTTCCGGCGGATCGCCTTCTCGCTCATCACCGTCACCCTGTCCTCGTTCCTGATCGACCGGGTCCAGAGCTTCGCGTTCCGCCGCCCGGCGCGGGACACCGACTGACCCCCGCCGGGAAAAGAGGCCGCACCCCTGCTCTTCCAGAAAATTTCCCTTGACGCTTTGCCTTAAATCGCATACAATAAGAGCAGGCCTCTGTGGTGGAGACCTACAAAACTTTTGTTTTGGTGCGGGAAAAGGCCCCTGGCCGGCATCCGGGACGGATGCCTGGCTGGGGGCCTTTTCTGTTGCAAGGGGTTTTCTGCAAGCGTGCTGTTTCAGTTGTTGGCTTTGCAGTAGTCCACGATGTGGCGGAACATCTGCTCCACCGCCGGGGCCATGGCTGCGGGCCGGGGCAGGGCCAGGCCCACCACCCGCTCTTCCGCCGGCTCGATGGGCAGGATCTGGATGTTGGCGGCGCAGTCCTTGATGGTCAGCTGGGGCAGGATGGACATCCCCACGCCGGCCTCCACCATCGAGATGTTGGCCATGTCGTCGATGACATGGCAGCACCGCTGGACCCCGATCTTGTACTTTTTCAAAAAGCGGCGCATATCGGCGTCGGTGGCGTCCCCCTGCACCACAAAGTTTTTCTGGCTCATCATGGCGGGGGTCATCACGCCCCCCGGAGGCGCGGGCCAGTCTGCGGGCAGCAGGGCCAGCAGCGGCTCCCGCAGCAGCTCGGTGAGGGTGAACTCCTCCTGGCAGCTGGAGGCAAGGAAGCCGATGTCCACCTGCCCGCTGCGCAGCCACTCCTTGACGTCGTCGTAGGTGCCCTGGTAGACCTCCACTTCGATCTGGGGGTACTGCGCTTTGAAGCTCTGCAGGATGCCGGGCAGCAGATGGGTGCACACCGAGCTGAAGGTGCCCAGGCGGACCTTGCCCTTTTCCAGGCCGTTCAGCCGGGCGATGCTCTGCTGCAGGGCCTCGTCGCTGTTCAGGACGGCGCGGATGGCCGGGTAGAGGGAAGCGCCGTAGCTGGTCATGGTCACGCCGCTTTTCCCGCGGGTGAACAGGGCAAAGCCCAGCTCCTCCTCCATGACAGCGATGGCGTGGCTGATGGCGGAGGGGGTCAGGTGGAGCTGCTGGGCCGCCTTGTTGAAGCTGCCCTGCCGCGCCACTGCGTCGAAGATCTCATACGAAAACAAAGTCATCCGGTACACTCCCCCACTGTGAATCTTTTTCATCTTCTATATGAAGGTGATGAAGTTCCTTGTCTTGAGTGTACTATCTCCCCTGCCCTTTGTCAAGTGTTCCGCCCATTTTCTGCCGTGGGGATGCGGCTTAGCCGGCGGTCAGGGGCGCCGGGCGGCCTTGAGCGCCGCGTCGGCCCGGATGGCCGCGGGGGTAAAGCTGTTGTTCTTCCACCAGGCGGCCAGGCTGGCGGCCACCGTCAGGCCCGAGGTGATCAGGGCTTCCAGCTGGCTGTCCTCGATGGGCAGCACCGGCCGGCCCGCCGCCGACAGCAGCTGGTTGGTCAGGGCCAGGGCCAGGCAGGCGGTGCGCGCAATGGTTCCGATCGAAATGTTCATACCGTTCTCCTTTCTTATTCCTGTTGTTCCATCCTGCGCTCCAGGTCGCTGAGGCGGTGGCTGGCCACCTTGAGTTTTTCCTCCAGCACCGGGACGCGCTGTGCAAAATTGTTGTGGGCCCGCACCTCGCGGGTCAGCTCTTCCAGCTTGGTGTCGGTGACGGCCTGGCTGCGCCCGTTGGCGATCAGCACCCCCGCCAGGGTCACCGCCCCGCTGGCCAGGGCTGCGATGATGGTCTCCATCCCGCTCACCCCTTCCAGCGGCTGGGGCCGGGCCGCACGTCGATGTGGACAAAGCTGCCGTAGGTGCCGATGCCCCCCGCGCCGGGCAGCAGGGTCTCGGCGTAGGCGGCCACCTCGCCGGGGGCGTGCCCCTCCACCCGGATGTCGGCGGCCAGGCCGTAGAGGTGCTGGGACCGGGGGCTGCTGCCCGGGGTGGCTTTGTTGTGGCTCACCGTGCGGTAGCCGCTGTTCACCGTCACCGGCGCGCCGAAATGCTGCCGCACCGCCTCCAGCACCTGCACCAGCCGCGGGGCGACGAACACCGGGTCCGCGCCGTCCCGGCAGGCAAACTCCCGCACCCGGAAGTGGGGGCTGAGCCGGGCCTCGCCTTCCCCCGCCAGGGAAAAGACTTGGACGTTCTCCATGGTTTGTTCCTCCTTTCACAGGTTTTTCTTGCAGCCCGAGCATACCACCGCCGCCGGCGAAGCAACAGCGCGTCTATTTGACGTCGAAATCCTGAACTTTTTTCGCTCTGTTTTTTGCTGTTTTTTGCCTGCGAAAACCGCCATACATTTTGGTCATCCTGCCATATCAAAAAGATATTTGCATTTTCACAAGTGCCGCAGTACACTGGTAGGCGCTCGCGTCCCGAGCGCATCCCTGACGGAAAAGAAAGGACCTACAACTATGCGGCATTCCTCTGAGATAGATATGTGCAGCGGCCCCCTGGCGGGCAGCCTGCTGCGCTTTTCGATCCCGCTGATGACCTCCAGCATCCTGCAGCTGCTGTTCAACGCGGCCGACATCATCGTGCTGGGGCAGTTCGCCAGCAGCAGCGCTATGGCGGCGGTGGGGGCCACCTCCTCTTTGAACAGCCTGATGGTCAACCTGTTTCTGGGCCTGTCCATCGGGTGCAGCGTGGTCATGGCCCGCAGCTACGGCGCCCAGGACTGGCAGCGGGTCCACGACACCGTCCACACCGCCCTGCTGCTGGCGGTGTGCTGCGGCGCGGTGCTGATCCTGGCGGGCGTCCCCCTGCTGCCCGCCCTGCTGCGCTGGATGGACACCCCGCCCGACCTGCTGGACCAGTCGGTGCTCTATATGCGGATCGTCTTTCTGGGCATGCCCGCCATGATGATCTACGACTTTGGCGCGGGCATCCTGCGGGCCATCGGGGACACCCAGCGGCCCCTCTTTTTCCTGACCGCTGCCGGCGTCACCAACGCCTGCCTGAACGTCTTTTTTGTGGTGGCCTTCCACCTGGATGTGGCGGGCGTGGCCCTGGCCACCTCCCTGTCCCAGTACCTGTCCGCCTTCCTGGTGGTGCGCTGCCTGATGCAGCCGGACACCCGCTACCAGCTCTGCCTCCGGGAGCTGAAGATCAGCGCCCCCATCCTGCTGCAGATCGTCCGGGTGGGCCTGCCGGCCGGCATCCAGAGCGTGGTGTTCTCCATCTCCAACGTGCTGATCCAGTCCTCCATCAACACCTTCGGCACCCTGGCGGTGGCGGGCAGCACCGCCGCGGCCAACATCGAAAACTTCGTCTACACCGCCATGAACGCCATCTACCAGGCCGCCCTCAACTTTACCAGCCAGAACGTGGGCGCCGGCAAAAAGGAGCGCATCCCCCTCATCCTGCGGGACTGCCTGCTCATCGTGACGGTCATCGGCGCGGCGCTGGGCGGGCTGGCCGTCCTGTTCGGCCAGCAGCTGCTGTCCATCTACACCTCCGACCAGGCCGTCATCCCCTACGGACTGGACCGCATCCACGTCATCTGCCTGACCTACCTGCTGTGCGGCCTGATGGACGTCACCTGCGGGGTGGTCCGCGGGATGGGCGCCGCCGTCACCCCCACCCTGGTCTCCCTGACCGGCGCCTGCGCGCTGCGGGTGGTCTGGATCTACACGGTGTTCGCCTCGGCCCACAGCCTGTTCGTGCTGTACCTGTCCTACCCGGTCACCTGGGTGGTCACCTGCGCGGCCCATCTGGTCTGCTTCGCCTTTTTCTACCGCCGCCTTTGCCTGTCCGGCCAGGCCACCCTCCACGGATAAGCCGGCAAATCCAAACGGGCCGCCCCGGCAGGGCGGCCCGTTTTTTGCAGCGGCGGTGCACCAAACAAAAATACCAGGAACCAACCTGTGGTTCCTGGTATTTTCTGGCGGAGTAGGAGGGATTTGAACCCTCGCGCCGGTTTCCCGACCTACGCCCTTAGCAGGGGCGCCTCTTCGGCCTCTTGAGTACTACTCCAGAGCAAAGTCAGCTGTCACTGATTCAATTAAAAAATGGCGGAGAGAGTGGGATTCGAACCCACGGTGCGTTGCCGCACGGCAGTTTTCAAGACTGCTTCCTTAAACCACTCGGACATCTCTCCTCGTGGGCATTCCATACGCCGTACCGGATGCCCATTTATCATATCAGTTTTGGCCCGGCTTGTCAAGAGGCAATTTGAAAAAGTTTGGCCCGGCCTTCCTCTGCGCAACATTCCTCCATCCCGCCCGGCCGATTTTCGCGTTGACAGCGCCCGGGCCGGGGGCTACAATTTTAGATAGAGTTTTTCCCTTCATCCGCCCCATTTTTGCAGATTTCATGCAAGGAGGTCCCCCATGAACGCTTCTCACCCCGAACTGAACTGGCTGGAAGACCCGCGGGTCTTTGCGGTCAACCGGCTGGACGCCCACTCAGACCACACCTGGCACACCCCGGAGGGCAGCCTGCGCCAGAGCCTGGACGGCTCCTGGCGCTTTGCCTACAGCCCCTGCCCCGCCGCCCGGCCGGCGGATTTCTGGCAGGCGGACGCCAGCCTGGACGGCTTTGGCGAGATTGCCGTCCCCGGCCACATCGAGATGCAGGGCTACGGCCAGATCCAGTATATCAACACCATGTACCCCTGGGACGGCCGCCACTTCCTCCGCCCGCCCCAGATCCCCTGGGACGACACCCCGGTGGGCAGCTACGTCCGCACCTTCACCCTGGACCCGGCGCTGGAGGGCAAGCGGGTCTGCGTCTCCTTCCAGGGGGTGGAGCGGGCGTTCTACTGCTGGTGCAACGGCCACTTCGTGGGCTACAGCGAGGACAGTTTCACCCCCGCCGATTTTGACCTGACCCCCTTTTTGCAGGCAGGGGAGAACCGCCTGTGCGTGGAGGTGTACAAAAACTGCTCGGGCAGCTGGCTGGAGGACCAGGACTTTTTCCGCTTCTTCGGCATCTTCCGCCCGGTGTACCTGTACGCCAAGCCCGCCCTGCACATCGAGGACCTGTGGCTCCGGGCCAGTCTGGAACCTGACAACACCACCGGCGTCCTGGCCCCCCGCCTGCGCCTGAGCGCCGCGGACGGGGCCAGCCTGGAGGGCTGCACCCTCCGCTGTACCGTGGCCGCCCCCGGCGGCGCCGTCCTCTGGGACGCCCCCATGCCCCTGCAGGAGGACGGCAGCGGCTATGTCTATGGCCAGCCGGTCCGGCTGCCCTGCATCCGCAAGTGGGACCACGAGGACCCCGCCCTCTACACCGTCACCCTGACCCTGCGGGATGCCGCCGGGGCCCTCCAGGAGACCGTCCCCTACCAGACCGGCTTCCGCCGCTTTGGGCTGCGGGAGGGCGTGATGGAGCTGAACGGGAAGCGGATCGTCTTCAACGGCGTCAACCGCCATGAGTGGAACCCCGCCTCCGGCCGCGCCATCGGCCCCGAGGATATGCACCGCGCCATCGAGACCTTCCACCGCAACCACATCAACGCGGTGCGCACCTGCCACTACCCCGACCAGACCCTCTGGTACGAGCTGTGCGACCACAACGGCATCTACATGATCGACGAGGCCAACCTGGAGAGCCACGGCTCCTGGCAGAAGATGGGGGCGGTGGAGCCCTCCTGGAACGTGCCGGGCAGCCTGCCCGAGTGGCGGGACTGCGTGGTGGACCGGGCCCGCTCTATGTTCGAGCGGGACAAAAACCACACCGCCATCCTGATCTGGAGCTGCGGCAACGAGTCCTACGCGGGCGAGGACATCCTGGCCATGAGCGAGTTCTTCCGCCAGAACGACCCCGGCCGGCTGGTCCACTACGAAGGGGTGTTCCACTGCCGCGCCTTTGACCGGATCAGCGACATGGAAAGCCGGATGTACGCCAAGCCCGAGGAGATCCGCGCCTACCTCGAAAGCGGTCCCGCCAAGCCCTTCATCCTCTGCGAATACATGCACGATATGGGCAACAGCCTGGGCGGGATGGAAAGCTACATCCGCCTGCTGGACCATCCCCAGTACCAGGGCGGCTTCGTGTGGGACTACATGGACCAGGCCCTGTGGCAGCAGGGCCCCCGGGGCCGCCGCCTGGGCTACGGCGGCGACTTTGGCGAGCGCCCCACCGACTACGCCTTCAGCGCCAACGGCATCGTTTTTGCCGACGGCACGGAAAAGCCCGCCATGCAGGACCTGCGCTACTGGTACGACACCCCCGCCCACCGCGCCGCCCACGACGCCCGCAACGCCCGGGCCGCGGCGGCCTTCCGGCTGCCCGCCCTGCGCGCCGGCGGCCCCCTCGCCGTCATCGAAGGGGACGTCAACCTGGGGGTGCGGGGCGACCGGTTCGCCCTGCAGTTCTCCTACACCGAGGCGGGCCTGAGCTCCCTGCGGCTGGACGGCGGGCCCGAATGGGTCTGGCGCGCCCCCCGGCCCGCCCTCTGGCGCGCCCCCACCGAAAACGACCGGGGCTGCGGCTTCCCGGTGCGCAGCGCCGCCTGGATGGCCGCCGACGCCTACCCCCAGGCCGCCGGCTGGCAGGTGGAGGAAACCTCCCCCCAGCGGGTCCGCATCCGCTACACCTTCATCTTCCCCACCGTGCCGGGGGCCTCGGCGGACCTCACCTACACCGTCACCGGCAGCGCCCTGCGGGTGGATGCGGCCTACCACGGCGTGCCCGGCGCCCCCGAGCTGCCCGTCTTTGGGGTGCGGATGTCCACCCTGCACCCCGCCGCCCGGGTCTGCTGGACCGGCCTGTCGGGCGAGACCTACCCCGACCGGTACAAGGGGGCGCAGTTCGGCCGCTGGAGCGAGGAACCCCATATCCCCGCCTATCTGGTGCCCCAGGACTGCGGCGTCCACATGGGCACCCGCACCCTCACCCTGGAGCAGCAGGACGCCGCCTCCCGCACCACCGCGGCCCTGACCCTCCGGATGGCGGAGGAGCCCTTCGCCTTCTCCGCCCTGCCCAACACCCCCCAGGAGCTGGAAAACGCCGCCCACCGGGACGAGCTGCCCTGCACCGGCCGCACCGTCCTGAGCGTCCTGGGCGCCGTCCGCGGGGTGGGCGGCATCGACAGCTGGGGCACCGACGTGGAGCCCGCCTGCCGCCTGAGCGGCGAAGCGGACCACTGGGTCAGCTTCCTCATCGAGCTGTGAGCCTCCCTGCCCCCGTATCCGGTCATAAACGGCCCTTTCCCTGTGCGCGCACGGCGGAAAGGGCCGTTTTCCGCTTCCGCGGCCGGGCGGGATAAGTCCTTGCCAAAACACGCCCCGGCGCTTATAATAGGAGCGAACGCAAAACGCAAACCTCCGCGCCCTTTTTGCGCGGTGAGGGATCAAAGGAGTTCCATTTTATGAAATTAGGTATCGTCGGCCTGCCCAACGTGGGCAAGTCCACCCTTTTCAACGCCATCACCTCGACCCGCAACGCCGAGGCCGCCAACTACCCCTTCTGCACCATCGAGCCCAACAGCGGCATCGTGGCGGTGCCCGACGCCCGGCTGGACAAGCTGGCCGAGATCTGGCAGACCAACAAAAAGACCCCCGCCATCGTCGAGTTCGTGGACATCGCGGGCCTGGTCAAGGGCGCGTCCCAGGGCGCGGGCCTGGGCAACAAGTTCCTGGGGCACATCCGGGAGTGCGACGCCATCGTCCATGTGGTGCGCTGCTTTGACGACGACAACATCATCCACGTGGTGGAGGACGTCACCAAAGCCGAAGCGGTGGACCCCCTGGCCGACATCGACGTCATCGACTACGAGCTGATCCTGTCCGACCTGGAAGTGGTCCAGAACCGCGCCGGCCGGATGGCCAAGGCCGCCAAGAGCGGCAACAACAAGGCCGCGGCCGCCGAGGCCGCCTGGCTGGAGCAGCTGGCCGCTCACCTGGCCCAGGGCAAGCCGGCCCGCAGCTTTGACTGGGAGTCCGCCGGCGACGGCTGGCAGACCGTCCTGCGGGAGATGGGCCTGCTCAGCGCCAAGCCCGTGCTCTACGCCTGCAACGTGGGCGAGGATGACCTGATGGAGGGCATCGAGCACAACCGCTACCTGCCCCTGGTGGCCCGGCGCGCCGCCGAAGAGGGGGCCAAGGTGATCCCCATCTGCGCCCGCACCGAGGAGGACATCGCCGACTACAGCCCCGAGGAAAAGAAGGCGTTCCTGGCCGAGATGGGCATCCAGTCCAGCGGGCTGGACAACCTCATCACCGCCAGCTACGACCTGCTGGGGCTGATCTCCTTCCTGACCGACGGCAAAAAGGAATGCCGCGCCTGGACCATCCGCAAGGGGACCAAGGCCCCCCAGGCCGCCGGCAAGATCCACAGCGATTTCGAGCGCGGGTTCATCCGGGCCAGCGTCATCCACTACCCCGACCTGGAGGCCAACGGCTTCGACTACGCCGCCGTCAAGGCCAAGGGCCTGCAGCACACCGAAGGCAAGGAATACGTGGTGCAGGACGGGGACGTGATCGAATTCCTGTTCAATGTGTAAGGAGGACGCTATGGTCATCGGAATCATGGGCGCCATGCCCGAAGAAGTGGATCAGCTCTGCGCCCGCCTGTCCGAGGTGACGGTGGAGGAATACGGCGGGGTCTGCTACCACCGCGGCAGCCTGGCGGGCCGCCAGGCGGTGGTCTGCTGCGCCGGCATGGGCAAGGCCAACGCCGCCGCCACCACCCAGGTGCTCATCACCAAATACGGCGCCGAGAAGATCATTTTCTCGGGCGTTGCCGGCAACATGACCAGCAAGATCGGCATCGGGGACGTGGTGATCGGCCAGACCGTCCTCTACCACGACGCGGACATGGATATGCTGGACCAGAACCCGCCCTACCTGGACGAATACCCCGGGGACCCCGCCCTGATCGCCGCCGCCCAGGCGGCCTGCGCCCAGGCGGGGGTCAAGGCCATCGCGGGGCGGATCGCCACCGGCGACCGCTTCGTGGGGGACACCGAGACCAAGCGGAAGATCGAAGCCGCCTGCCACCCCGACTGCGTCGAGATGGAGGGCGCCGCCGTCAGCCAGATCGCGGCCAAGAACGGGGTGCCCTGCGTCATCCTGCGGGCCATGAGCGACAACGCCGACGAGGACGGCTACGAAGTGCTGGTGGTCCGGGATTTCAGCATCAAAGAGTATGTGGCCACCGCCACCCGGATCGTGGCCGCCATGATCGAACGCCTGTAAAAGCCAGCGCGCCGCCCTCCTGCAAAAGAGGGCGGCGCTTTTTGCGTTACAAAAACTGCTGCAATTTCTGGCGGTTGTCCTCTTCAAAGGCCTGCAGCCGCTGCATCAGCCGCCGGGTACCGGGGGCGGCGCCGGGATAGTCCTTCTGGCATTTGATGCAGTCCATCACCCCCTGGCTGCTGCCCTCCGACAGCATCCCGGCCAGGTTGCGGGTGGAGCGGTCGGTCAGGGTGCGGATGCCGATCCCCACCCGGGTGTTCATTTTGGCAAGGGCCGACTGCCCCTGCGCCCGCCCGCCGCAGGCGTCCAGCCCGGCGTGGGCCTCCTGGTTCAGCTCCTGGTAGCCGCTGCGCTGGCGGATCAGCTCGGCTTTGAACCGGGCATCCCCGGCCATGGGCAGGATCTGGGCCAGGGTGTTCTTGCCCATCTCGGTGTTCTGCACCACCGCCTCCAGCATATGCAGGTTGTCGTCTTTCTGTTGTTCCATCGCAAAAAGCCTCCCTTCCGCGTGTCTCCCGTCTGTCTGCCAACGCAAAAACCTCCTCTGGTATCTAGGATGACATCCAGAGGAGGTTTTTATTCCGTATCGTTTTGGTCAGGCGGTCGCGTCCCCGGCCCGGAGGCAGTTGCCGCCGGCTTCGGCGGCGGCGCGCAGCCGCTCGTCGCACAGGCGGCACAGGTTGTCCCAGTCCCTCTGGCCGGCGGGCAGCTCGTCCGTGCCGGCCACCCCGATGGACAGGGTGAAGGAGACCCGGCTCATCATGCCCGAGCCCGCCACGCAGTCGCAGGGCATCTCGCGGTAATAGCGGCCCATCTCCCGGGCCATGGCGGCGGCGTCCAGCCCTTTGCAGGCCACCAGCAGCACCCCGCCGTGGAGCCGGCAGACGATCCGGCTGCCGGGCGCGTCGTAGTGTTTTTTCCACTGGTTGGCAATGGTGCAGATGATCTGGTCCAGGGCGGGCTGGCCGTGCTCGTAGCGCAGGCGGTCGGCGTTGTCCAGCGAGACAAGGGCCACCGCCGCCCGGCCGCCGGCGGCCAGGTCCGCCTCCAGCTGCCGGCGCAGCACCGTCTCGATGTACCGGCGGTTGTGCGCCCCGGTGAGGAAATCCCGGTTCAGGTCCTCCCGCACCAGCTCCCGCTCCCGCTCGGTCATGCGGTCCTCGGGCAGGGTGTTGCCCGCCAGGGGCGCGCTCATCTGGACGCCGTAGCTGGCCCCGCCCACCTGGATGCGGCGGCGCAGCACACAGCTCACCTGGCCGCCGCCCTGCTCATAGCTCACCTGCATGGCGTCGTCCTGCCAGTGATCCACGCTCTCGGGCGGCAGTTCCACGGTGCTGACGTCCTCAAAGATGGTCCGCAGCGCTTCGGTCAGCCGTTGCAGCTCCCGTTCAGTACATCCCTTTTCCATCATCTTTTCCCCCGCTGTGCGCCGCCCTCTCGGCAGGGTGGCCGCATCGTGCCGGCGGGGCTGGCCCGCCAGCTTGTCTAAATAACCAAGATATGCAAATTATAGCACGGAATGCGTTCTTTTTCCAGTCGCCGGCACCATTTTGCGCCCGGAACGCAAAATTTTGTCATTCTGCCAAAAGAGGGGCCTGTGTGCGGCAGCTTACCTCGCATTCCTGCCGGATTTCTTCCGCCAGGGCCGCGGTGTCAAAGCCCGCTTTGGCCCGCCAGGCCCAGTTGCCGCCCAGGCGGCCGGGGGTGTTCAGGTGGGCTTCGGCCCCCAGGCCCAGCCAGTCGTACATGGGGATGATGGCCCGCCGGGAGGGCGAGGCCAGGGCGGCCCGGATCAGCGCCTGCCGGGCGGCGTCCGTCTTGACGGCCTTCACCTGGGCGGCGGTGGGCTTCACCGCCGGGGTCATGTGCAGGTAGGAGGCGGCCTTCAGCTTCTCTTTCGCGGTGGCGGCGTTCTCCCACCAGTCGGTGAGGGTGGTGTTGTCGTGGGTGCCGGGATAGACCACGCTGTTCTGGGGGTGGTTGTGGGGCAGGTACTCGTTGTCGCCGCCGGTAAAGGCGAACTGCAGCACCTTCATGCCGGGGAAGCCGCTGTCCGCCAGCAGCTGGCGGACGCTGTCGCACAGATCCCCCAGGTCCTCGGCGATGATGGGCAGCTTGCCCAGGGCGTTTTCCAGGGCGCGGAACAGCTCCATGCCGGGGCCGTTCTCCCACTTGCCGGTCTTGGCGGTGGGGCTGCCCGCGGGGATCGCCCAGTAAGTGTCAAAGCCGCGGAAATGGTCGATCCGCACCAGGTCGTAGATGTGGGTGGCGTACCGCACCCGCTTGATCCACCAGGCAAAGCCGGTCTGGCGGTGGTACTCCCAGTTGTACAGGGGGTTGCCCCACATCTGGCCGTCCACGGCAAAGTAATCCGGCGGGACGCCCGCCACCCGGGAGAACTTGCCCTCGTGGTCCAGCTCGAACAGGCTGCCGCCCACCCAGGCGTCCACCGAGTCGGCCGAGACGTAGATGGGCATGTCCCCCAGGATCTGGATGCCCTTGCTGTTGGCGTAAGCCTTGACCTTCTGCCACTGCTTGCTGAACATATACTGGAGGAACTTCCAGAACCCGATCTCCTCCTCGTTGTCCGCCGCATAGCGGGCCAGGGCCTGGGGGTCGCGCAGGCGGTACGCCTCCGGCCACTCGGTCCAGGGCTTCATCTTCTGCTCCGACTTGATGGCCATGTACAGGGCGTAGTCGTCCAGCCAGTCCTCATTGGCCAGGGTGAAGGCGTAATAGTCGTCGGGGTAGTAGGTCTTGCATCCGTGCTGGCCGGCGCAGCCGTCCACCCAGACGCCGTAGGCCGCCCGCAGCAGGCGGTAGCGGCTGTTGTACAGCGCGCCGTAGTCGATGCAGCAGGGGTCGGTCCCGAAATCGGCCCCCTCCAGCTGGCTCTCGGTCAGCAGGCCCTCTTCCCGCAGGGCCTCCAGGTCAATGAAATAGGGGTTGCCCGCAAAGGCCGAACAGCTCTGGTAGGGGCTGTCCCCATAGCCGGTGGGGCTCAGGGGCAAGATCTGCCAGATGGTCTGGCCCGCCGCCGCAAGGAAATCCACGAACCGGACGGCCTCCGCCCCAAAGCAGCCGATCCCATAAGGGCCGGGCAGGCTGGAGACCGGCATTAAAATTCCACTTTCACGCATATTCCGTTTCCTCTCTTTTGATCGACACGCCGCCCGTCGGCGCGGCACTCGTTATTTCTTATGATAACACATCCGGGCCGCATTTTCCACAGGCAAAAAACCGGGGGCTATTTTCCCCGGGGGCAAAACGTGCTATACTATCCCTGAATCATCACATCCATCTGGAACGAGGGACAACACCATGCAACCGACTGAACGCTTTTACGAGGCCGACGCCTACCGGACTTCGGCCTCCTCCGTGATCACGGCGGCCCTGCCGCTGGAGGGCGGGGGCGGCCGCATCGCCCTGGCCGGCACGGTCTTTTACCCCGAGGGGGGCGGCCAGCCCGCCGACCGGGGCGTCCTCACCCTGCCCGGCGGGGCCAGCCTCGCCGTCACCGACGTCCACGAAAAGGAGGGGGTCATCTGGCACAGGGTGGACCGCCTGCCCCCGGACGCCGCCCCCGGCGTGCCGGTGGACCAGCAAATCGACTGGGCCTGGCGGTTCGACAAGATGCAGCAGCACACCGGCGAGCACATCCTGTCCGGGACCCTGCACCGGCTGTTCGGGGCCGAGAACGTGGGCTTCCACATCGGCAGCGAGGCGGTGCGGATGGACACCAGCGTCCCCATCAGCCCCGAGGGGCTGCGCCAGGCCGAGACCGAGGCCAACCGCTTTGTCTGGCAGGACCTGCCGGTCCGGGTCCTCTATCCCTCCCCCGAACAGCTGGCCCATATGACCTACCGCAGCAAAAAGGAGATCGCCGGCCAGGTGCGGATCGTCGCCATCCCGGGGGCGGACACCTGCGCCTGCTGCGGCACCCACACCGCCACCACCGGCCAGGTGGGGCTGATCAAGATCGTTTCCGCCGAGCGCTACAAGGGCGGGATGCGGCTGGCCGTCCTGTGCGGCGGGCGGGCCCTGGCCGAGATGCAGGCCATGCAGGCCCGCCAGGGGGAGATCGTGGCCGAGCTGAGCGCCAAGCCCGCCGAGACGGCCCACGCCGTCCGCCGGGTCCACGCCGAGCTGGCCGCCCTCCAGTACGCCCACTACGGCCTGTGCACCCAGCTGTTCGACGCCCTGGCCACCACCGTGGCCCCCGGGCAGGACGCCCTGTTCACCGTGCCGGGGCTGGACCCCGACGGGCTGCACCGGCTGGCGGTCCGCCTGACCGAGGCCACCGGCGGCCTGTGCGCCGCCCTGACCCCCACCGAAAAAGGCTGCGGCTACTGCCTGGCCCGCCGGGCGGGGGACGTGCGGCCCCTCACCCGCGCCCTGAACGCCGCCTGCAGCGGCCGGGGCGGCGGCAAGCCCGGCATCTGCCAGGGCAGCTGCGCCGCCAGCCCCGAGGCCGTGGCCCGCTTTCTGCGCAGCCAGGCCGGCGCCGGACCCACCCACACAGACAAGGAGTAATTGATCTATGCGCATGCGTTTCAAGCCTTACGCGCGGGCCGAGCTGCTCGCCGCCGACTTCCACATCCACGACCCCTTCCACCTGCAGGGGCAGTGGCACGCCCAGTTCCCCCGGCCGGAGCAGCCCCTTGTGCTGGAGCTGGGCTGCGGCAAGGGGGGCTTCCTCTCCCAGCTGGCCGCCGCCCATCCGGAAAACAACTACCTGGGCATCGACATCACCGACAAGGTGCTGATTCTGGCCAAGCGGAAGATCGAGGCCGCCTACGCCGCCGCCGGCCGCCCCATCGACAACGTGCGGATCATGAGCGCCGACATCGAGCGGATCCGCAGCATCATGACCCCCGCCGACACCGTCAGCCGCATCTACATCAACTTCTGCAATCCCTGGAGCAAAAACGCCGGCTCCAACAAGCACCGCCTGACCCATCCGCGGCAGCTGATCCAGTACCGGGATTTTCTGGCCGACGGCGGGGAAATCTATTTCAAGACCGATGACGACGATTTGTTCCGGGACAGCCTGGAATACTTCCCCGCAGCCGGGTACGAGATCCTCTGGCAGACGCAGGACCTGCACGACCAGGAGCCGGCCTGGAACATCCGCACCGAGCACGAGGGGATGTTCACCGAGATGGGGATCAAGATCAAAGCCCTGATCGCCCGCAAGCTGCCCGGGGCGGACAGCGTCACCTGGGTCGAGCCCAAGCGCCGCGGCGCTGCGGAGGAGGCCGGCGAGGCCGGCCCCGGCCGCCCGGCGGAATAACCATCCCCGGAGGACCGCGCCATGCTGTTTGGTTTCACCCTGTATCAGATCGCCGCTTATTTCCTGATCTATTCCTTTCTGGGCTGGTGCGTCGAGGTGGCGTATGCCGCCGTCACCCGGGGCAAGCTGGTCAACCGCGGCTTCCTGAACGGCCCGGTCTGCCCCATCTACGGCTTCGGGATGCTGGCGCTGCTCTTCGCCCTGACCCCGCTGCTGGACAACAACCTGCTTTTGTTCGTGGGCGGGGTCATCATCCCCAGCGCCATCGAGCTGGCGGGGGGCTGGCTGCTGTACAGGCTCTACCACACCCGCTGGTGGGACTACACCGACCGCCCCTTCAACGTGGGGGGCTTCATCTGCCTGGAGTTCTCCCTCTACTGGGGGCTGGGGTCGGTCTTTATCATGAAGCTGGTCCACCCCACCATCGCCGCCCTGGTGGGCATCGTGCCCACCCCCATGGGCTGGGTCCTGATGGGCCTGCTGTACCTGGTCTACGGGGCCGACGTGGTGGTCACCGCCATCACCGCCGCCGGCCTGGCCGACGAGCTGGACACCCTGGAAAAGATCGCGGACAGCATCCATGACGTCAGCGACGCCATGACCGGCCTGATCGGCTCCACCGCCATGGACGCCGACCAGAAGCTGGACGAAAGCCGCCTGCAGCTCAAGCTGGCCGGCGCCGAGCTGCGCTCCGCCAGCCGGAAGCTGTCCTCCCGGGAAGTCCGCCGGGCCGCCCGGGCCAAGGCGGACGAGGCCATGGAGGCCGCCCGCCACGCCAGCGAGATCGCTCGGCTCAACGCCGCCGAGGCCGCCAAGGCCACCCGCCTGGCGGCGGCCGGCACCGTGGACCGCGCCGCCGAGCTGCTGCGCCTGGAAAAACTGCGCGCCGAGCTGGAGGCCCGGGCCGACGAGGTCCAGGCCCAGATGCAGCGGGGCGCCTTCTTCGGCGCGGGCCGCCTGGTCAAGGCTTTCCCCCGGATGCGCCACGGCCGCCGCGGCCTCCCGCTGGACGCGCTGCGCCGTCAGGAGGACAAGGACCGCGGCCGGGACGATCCGGACGGCCCTTCCGCCTGAAAACACGCAAAAACCGCCGCAGGCGCTCAGGCCCGCGGCGGTTCAGCGTGTCGCAAAAGCGACACGCTCCAGGGGGACCCATTTCTGCCTGCTGCGCAGGACAGAAATTCCTTCCCCCTGGTATCCCCCTGGGGACAAAATTTGGCGCTGAACCGCGCACTCGCCGCAAGGCGGCTCGCACACTCTCAGCGCCAAATTTCCCTGTATGTGTCCCGACCGTATGCACATGTCATCCGGTCGGGACTTTTTGATAGTCTGTTAACTGCTTACTGGAATTCCGAGGGGTAGATCACGAAGTTGACTTCCTTCCCGGCGGTGCGGTAGACGACGCGCAGGGTCTGCAGGTTCTCGGTGATCTGGCCGATGCAGTCGATGTAGCTGCTGCCGGTGGGGATCTGCGCATATGTATTGGCCTCCCGGGGCTCGCCGGCCGTGCCGGTGTAGCACACCGCGCCGAACTTGCCGTCGTTCAGGTACATGCCGTTGTTGTAGGCCCAGAACACCGTGGGGGCGCGCACCACATTGTTGGCGTTGGGGTAAGTGGTGCGGGTGCCGTCGGGCAGGTCTTCGTCGCTGTTGGGCTCGTAGAACAGTTCCCGGATCTTCTCGTCGGTGTAGGAGCCTTCCAGCCAGTCGAGGGTGTAGCGCTTGTTGTACAGCTCGATCTCCTCGCCGGTGTTGTTGACCACTTCCATGTGCAGGTATACATACCGCTGGGTCTCGTCGATGTTCAGCCGGTAATCCTTTGCCATGTCCTCATGGCTGCCGGCGGCGATCTCCACCGCCCGGGTGATGCTCAGGGTCAGGCTGCCGCCGTTCTTGTCCGTGAATGTGACCGCATCGTTCAGGCCATACTCGGCGTCAAATGTGGTGCAGCCGCCCAGGAGGCTGGTCGAGGCCAGTGCCAGCGCGCCTATGCCGGCGCACCTCATAAAGTTTCTGCGGGAGATCTTGCAAGACATAGGATGTCCTCCTTCACTTTTTTATACACCGGCGTTGCGGCATACTTCTCATCATGGTTTGATTCTATCACAGGGGGGGCTGTGTGTCAATCAAAGCCCAGGATTTTTCATTTGTTACGTCCTTTTTTCAAGGGGAGGGCCTCCGGGCCCGGCGTGAGCCGGGCGCACGCAAAACCATCCTGACACGAAAAAATTTCACTTCATTTCCGGGAATACCCCTTGCGGCCGCCTCCCCGGTTCCAGTATAATAAATACAGCATACTTTGCGCTTTTTCTGCGCTTCAAGCGGTTATTCTGTAAGGAGGAACCCCACTATGAAACATTCCGGTCTGAATCTGCCCGCCCACTGCACCATGATCGAAGAGAACGAACTGCCCGAGATCTACGGCGGCGGCAGCATCCTCTCCTTCATCCAGTACCTGCTCAGCGGCTTTACCATCAACTTTGGCTGGGGCGCCGACAACGACAGCTACGACACCACCGTCACCACCGGCCGGCCCGGCTGGGGCTGGGGCGGCAACACCAGCCACTCCAGCGTCGACACCAGCCACTCCGGCGGTTACGGCGGCTGGGACGCCAGCTTCAACCTGGGCAGCTTCTTCAATGCCCTGCTCCGCCTGTTCAGCTGAGTTTCACCCGAGCCGCTGCGCCTCGAGCGCGGCGGCTTTTTGCAAATCCAAAGGAGGCATTTTTATGGATCGTTCCGCTCTGCATCTGCCTGCTTGCTGCACCCCCATCGAGCCCGGCGAGCAGGCCGCGCTCGACGGCGGCTGCCACGGCCATGGCCACGGCTGCGGCGGCGGCCGCCACCACACCCGCCAGGCCGGCCAGGCCCCGGCCTGCCCCTGGCAGCACAGCCACCGGGACCTGTGCGCCCTGGGCATCGACTGCCCCTTCTACGTCCCGGAAGCGTGACGCCGCCACGGCAAGGCCCCTTTTCCGCCGGGCGCCGCGCGCTCCAGAGGCCTTTCCCGTCTGTGTCCCGCCCGTGCGCCCGCAGCGTCCGGCGGGACCTTTTTATCGCCGTTTTTTTGGATCGTCGGCTCTTTTTGTCTTTGCATTGACTTTCCGGCCCAAAACCGGTACACTCTAAAAAGAATCGGATCACCAGGCCGGCCGCCTCGGCCGCCGGCAGAAACGGAGGACAACCCCTATGAAGATCGCACTCATCAACGAAAACAGCCAGGCCGCCAAGAACGGCATCATCCTGGACGCCCTGAAAAAGGCCGTCGAGCCCATGGGCCACGAGGTGGTCAACTACGGCATGCACACCGCCGGCGACGCCGCCCAGCTGACCTACGTCCAGAACGGCATCCTGGCCGCCATCCTGCTGAACGGCGGCGCGGCCGACTACGTGGTCACCGGCTGCGGCACCGGCGAGGGCGCCATGCTGGCTTTGAACAGCTTCCCCGGCGTTATCTGCGGCCACGTGGAGGACCCCGTGGACGCCTACACCTTTGCCCACGTCAACGACGGCAACGCCGTGGCCCTGCCCTTTGCCAAAGGCTTTGGCTGGGGCGGCGAGCTGAACCTGGAATACATCTTTGAAAAGCTGTTCGGCTTCGGCCACGGCCAGGGCTATCCCAAGGAGCGCCGCGAGCCCGAGCAGCGGAACAAGAAGATCCTGGACGGCGTCCGGGCCAACAACTTCCGCCCCCTGATCGACTGCCTCAAGGGCCTGGATCAGGACCTGGTCAAGGGCGCCGTGGCCGGCGAGCATTTCAGCGAGCTGTTCTTCCCCGCCTGCAAGGACCCGGAGCTGGCCGCCTACGTCAAGAGCCTGCTGGCCTGATCCCCCGCCGGCACGGAAAGGAGGCCCGTCCCCATGCTGTACCTTTTTGAGCAGCTGGACCGCGGGATGGAGACGGCCCTCTCCGTCGCGGTCCCGCTGATCTCCGGCATCGCCGAGCTGATCGGCCTGCTGATCATCGTCATCAGCCTGCTGCGCACCACCTGGCATTACCTGCGGGTTGCCCTGTTCCACGACGACTACGACTACCATCTGGAGATGAGCACCGGCCTGATCACCGCGCTGGAATTCCTGATGGCGGCCGAGGTCTCCAAGACCATCCTGCTGCCCAGCCTGGACGCGGTGCTGCTGCTGGTGGCCACCTTCGGCTCCCGCGCCCTGATGAGCATCCTGCTGCGGGTGGAGATGCGCTCGGAGCGGGCGGAACGGGCCGAGGCCAAGCGGGACGAGCACCGCGCCGGCCGGCGCGCCGAGCGCGAGGCACGCGGTTTCCTGTGGCCGTGGCGGGCCGCCTCCTTCCCGCCGGGGGAGGACGACCCCGGCCGCGAAAGCGCAGACGACCGCTGATTTTTGGCATTTTGCCAAAACCAAGCCCCTGTTTTTTGGCACAGCTGGCAAGCTCTACAAAAGCGGCTTTGGATCCTTGACATTTCCCACAAACCGCGTTATACTTTGCTCGTCGAAAGCAAAGGCGCTGACAGACCAAAGTCTGTCGGCGCTTTTTGTTTTCCTCCCCGCAGTACGCACCCCCGTTCGGAGAGAATAGAGGGCTCCCCGAGCGGCGCGTGCGCCCGGCACATGGGCGCTGGTGCGCGGGTTTTCTCCTTCTTTTTCTTTCCTTTTACCAGATGCACACACGCAGGACAGCCTCCGCCTATTGCCTCAGGCGGGGGCTGTTTTGCATACAAAATATCCCGCCCGGCTTGCATTTTTCCCGCAGCTGTGCTACAATCTCTGTAGTTTCATCCTGACAAAGCGGCGGAGGGCGGCCACGCCCTCCCGGATGCGGACAAACAGGGGCAGGCATACGGCACACCAGAGAGAGCTGCCGCCGCAGGCGCGGCGTGGTGCAAGCAGCCCGGCGCACGCGCCGCCCCCTACCACCGCGGAGCGCAGAGGCGAACCTCTGCCGGGCACGCCCGTTACAGCGCAGCGAGAGGCGCAGCCTGCGGGCGGCGCAATTCGGGTGGAACCGTGGAGCGGTCCGGCTGGAATAAAAACAGCGGCGCTTCATCCCGTGTAGGCTTTCTGCGGGATGAAGCGCCTTTTTGTTTGGATTTTTGGAGAAAGGACAACTGCGATGAAGATCATCTACAACGACGGCACCGTTGCCGAGTGCCCCAAGGAAGAGGAACTGCACGTTCTGCGCCACACCGCCGCCCACATCATGGCCCAGGCCATCAAGCGGCTGTACCCCGAGGCCGACTTCGGCTACGGCCCCGCCACCGAGAACGGCTTCTACTACGACGTGGATCTGGGCGACACCAAGCTGACCGACGAGGACCTTGCCAACATCGAAAAGGAGATGCGCAAGATCACCAAGGAGAACCTGCCCATCAAGGCGTTCATCCTGCCCCGGCCCGAGGCCATCAAGCTGATGGAGGACCGCAAGGAGAAGTTCAAGGTGGAGCACATCGGCGACCTGCCCGAGGATGCGGTCATCAGCTTCTACCAGCAGGGCGAGTATATCGACATGTGCGTCGGCCCCCACCTGACCTACACCAAGGCCCTGAAGGCCTTCAAGATCACCCAGCAGTCCGGCGCCTACTGGAAGGGCGACAAGGCCAACAAGATGCTGACCCGCATCAACGGCGTGGCGTTCCGCACCCAGGAAGAGCTGGAAGAGTGGGAAAAACAGCAGGAAGAGGCCCGCGCCCGCGACCACCGCAAGATCGGCCGCGAGATGCAGCTGTTCATGACCGACGACCTGGTGGGCCGCGGCCTGCCCATGTTCCTGCCCAACGGCTATGTGGTCTGGCAGGAGCTGGAAAATTATATCAAGGCCAAGGAGCGCGCCCGCGGCTACCAGCACGTCATGACCCCCTGCGTGGGCACCGTCAACCTGTACAAGACCTCCGGCCACTGGGACCACTACCGGGAGAATATGTTCCCCGCCATGGAGATGGAGGGCGAAAGCTACGTCCTGCGCCCCATGAACTGCCCCCACCACATGATGATCTACGCCAACCGGCCCCACTCCTACCGGCAGCTGCCCATCCGCATCGGCGAGATCGCCCACGACTTCCGCTACGAGGCCAGCGGCACCCTGAAGGGCATCGAGCGCGGCCGCCACTTCTGCCAGAACGACGCCCACCTCTTCGTCACGCCCAGCCAGATCAAGAGCGAGGTGGCCAACGTCTGCGACCTGATCTTTGAGGTGTACAAGGACTTTGGCATCACCGACTACCGCTGCGTGCTGAGCCTGCGGGACCCCAACGACAAGAAGAAGTACCACGACGACGACGCCATGTGGGACCACGCCGAGACCGCCCTGCGCGAGGTGCTGACCGAGCTGGGCATCAACTTCACCGAGGAGATCGGCGAGGCCGCCTTCTACGGCCCCAAGCTGGACGTCAACGTCAAGCCCGCCGTGGGCGCTGAGTACACCCTCTCCACCTGCCAGCTGGACTTCTGCCTGCCCGCCAAGTTCCACCTGACCTATGTGGACTCCGACGGCACCGAAAAGACCCCCGTCGTCCTGCACCGCGCCATCCTGGGCTCCATCGACCGCTTCATGGCCTACCTGATCGAGGAGACCAAGGGCCGCTTCCCCACCTGGCTGGCCCCCACCCAGGTCAAGGTCCTGCCCGTCTCGGAAAAGACCCTCGACTACGCCAGCGAGGTCACCGACAAGCTGGCCGCCGCCGGCATCCGGGTCGTCCTGGACAGTGACAACGAGAAGATCGGCTACAAGATCCGCGAGGCCCAGCAGGTGGACCGCGTGCCCTATATGCTGGTGCTGGGCGCCAAGGAGGCCGAGGCCGGCAACATCTCCGTCCGCGACCGCAAGGGCGAGACGTCCACGATGGACCTCGACGCCTTCATCCAGAAAGTCTGCGGTGAGATCGCCAGCCGCGCCCACGAGTAAAAAGTTTTTATAGCTTTTTAGGGAATCTCCATTTATCGAGATTCCCTTTTTAACAATTTTAAGTGAGGATGTTATGAGAAAGCAAATTTCTGTGTTACTCGCACTTACACTTGCTATTACCTCTTTTAGCGGCTGCATGGGTAATAAACCAGAGAATATTGTAGACAAATTTTGCGCTTCTATGATTGCCTTTGATGAAGAAGCAGCTTCCCAGTATACAATCGACGGGAAAATAGATGTCAATATTTCTTATTTGGAATCTACAACAGACGACGGGATAAATATTGAGCCAATTACGAATTATATTAAAGAAAATGCGAGTAAAATAACCTATGAAATCGGTGAAGTAACTACCGAGAGCGATAGTGCAGTTGTCCCTGTTCAGTTTACTTTTGTAGATGCTAGTCCAATTATGATTGCGACAGTTGGCGATTATATTTCCCAAGCGCTGCTTCTTACTTTAAGTGGTGCTGACGAGGCAACCATCGAAGCTTTAATTGTTACAATTTTTGATGAAAAAGTAGATACGGTAGATACAACAGAAACTACTGCGAATATAAACTTTGAATGTGAAAAGGTGGACGGCGATTGGAAAATTGCTCCATTGTCTGAGGAAGACCAGGAAACTTTAACAGCCGTACTCACGTGTAACATTACAAACGCTGCAGAATCTGTTTTCTGATTTTGAAGAGAAATCCTTCAACTTTATTGAGTTGGAGGATTTTTTGCTTACTAAATGTAAAATCTATAACATATATACAATCATACTATAATCATACTATAAATGAAATGCTCGACAAATCTTGCAAAAGCTGGTATAATTAAAAAAATTTGTCAGTGTTTCACCCGCAAAAAATTCATCCTATATAGTGGAAGCTGTCATATCCTGTTGCTTCTTATAACTTATCATAGGAGGGTTAAATTATGAAATTAAAGGAAGATCGCACACAGCTCGCACAGAATGAAAGTAACCTTATTGCATTTATCAAACGGGGCGTTCCTTTTCCTGCTTTTATAGCGACCGTCGTAGCAGCCTTGATGATTATCTTAGGAGCATTTTATTTCGGGTTTACGAAGTCGTTTTCATCTGAAACTACTTCTCACATCATAGGGTTTGAGGATGTTGGCGATTTAACTACACAAAGTGCTTACTGCACGGAAGTGAAAACACTGACTTCCTCACGAAATATTCTGGGAATCCAAATTCCTTTCACACAAAGCCAGTGTATTTATAGCTATGATGTGATTGTCAACGCTGGATATGACTTTAGCCAGATTCAATGTGTGCCTAAAGAAAGCGTATCTCAAATTGTGATATATCTTCCCGAGGTCAAAATTACTGGAACGGAATTAGTTGAAGATTCCTTCAAGCTTTATATTGAAGATCAAAGCATCTTTAGTCCGATTACATTAGAAGACAATAACAATGCTATTCAAGAGCTTCAAGAAGAAGCTAAACAAAAAGCCATCGATAATGGGCTATATGAAGCTGCAAGAGCCAATGTAGAAAATCTTTTGAAAGGATTTCTTAGCAGTCAATTTGATTTAAATGTATATGATGTAGTATTTAAGGATTTTTAACAGGAGGCATCCCGATGAATCAAAAACTTCTCTATGCACTTGGTATTGCCATTGCAGTTATTGTGGTATTCTATTTTATACTGTTCCTTACAGCTTAAGATGAATAGCTAAAAATAATATAAAGACCTTGCCTAGATATTACAATCTGAGCAAGGTCTTTTATCTTGAAATGCACGAAATGCACGCGATTTATAAGCCGTCGATCTCCTGATCCTGGTAGCGCTCGTTGGCCAGCAGCTCGGGCGCGCCGCCGGTAAAGGCCCCGGCGGCCGCCTCGTCCCCCTGCAGGTGCCACAGGAACCAGGCGGTCACATAGCCGTCGGCGGTGTACAGCATCTGGCCGTGGCCCACGCTGGTGCGGCGGGCCATCGCCTTGGGAGCGTCCAGCGCCTCGTACAGCTGCTGCAGGCCGTCCAGCTGGATCACGTCGCCGGCGCTGGAGGCCAGCAGCAGGGTGGGGATGCGGGTGGGGGTGGGGTCGTAGTCCAGGTGCAGGGCGGCGGCCACCTCGATGTCAACGGGGGACAGGCTGACCGCGCAGCGGTACAGCCCCCCGCGGGGGTTGGCGTTGATGGCGTTGAACACCCCCACGCCCCCCTGGGAGTGGCCGCAGATGCCGATGTTGGCCTGGTCCACTTTCTGATAAAAGCGGCTGTCCGGGTCGGCGTTCTCGTTCAAAAGCCAGGCCAGGGCGGCGTCCGCCGACTCGCCGGTGCAGGTGCTGGGGTCGTCGCTGCCCACCACGATAAAGCCCCAGGAGGCCAGATGCTCGAACACGGCGGGGTACTTGGACGCCCCCACCCCTGTGCCGTTGACCATCACCACCACCGGGTACTGCTCCCCGGTCTGGGGCAGCGCGGCGGGGTAATAGGCCACGAAGGTCCCCCAGTCCTCCTCCGGGGCGGGGACTTCCCATCTTTCCACCGGCTGGCTCCCCATCGCCATGTACGCGGCCTCGAGGGGGCCGCCGGTCTCAACGGTCTGGGTGTAGTCCACCGGGGCCATAGACGAGGTCAGGGCGGTGTTGACCATGGTGGTCCAGGCGGCTTTGGCCATGACGAACAGGGCCAGGGAGATCCCCGCCCATCGCAAAACTGTCTTCATCGTTCGATCCTTTCCATGCGGTCTTGTAGGGTGTATCTGAAAACTCCCCAACGCTGTTCTATTCTACCAAAAAGCCCCATCTGCTGCGTTGCATTCGCTTGCATTCCACAAAGGAGTGCGGCGCTCATGCGCCTTGCATCTGGCGCTTTTTGGCGAATATCCCAGCATTTTTGACTTCTCAGATACACCCTAGGGTTTCGATGCCACAACGGTACCATAAAAGCCCGCGCCGCGCAAGGCCCCGCCGCAAAATGATACAGTGCCTGCACATCTGTATCAGCGGGCAGGCGCAACAAAAAAGCGATGGACCAACGTCCATCGCTTTGTGGCGCCTCTTGCCTGACTCGAACAGGCGACACCCTGATTAACAGTCAGGTGCTCTAACCGACTGAGCTAAAGAGGCATCTATATAAAACGGCGTGCAGCCGTTTTATATGTGGTGACCCGTACCGGAATCGAACCGATGTTAAAGGCGTGAGAGGCCTCTGTCTTAACCGCTTGACCAACGGGCCATATTTTTGGTGGCCGGCAGCGCGCTCCCGACTTGGTTATTATAGCGCAAAAAGCATCGCTTGTCAACAGGGAAAACGCAAATTTTTTCTCTTCTTTGCGGGGCGGGAAATGTTGTATACAAAAACCGCTTTTTCTCTTGCGGGGCCATCACCTCGGTGTTTGCGGTCCAGTACCACTACGACGAAGAACTGGCCGCCGGCGCGGTGGTAGCCTCCACCCTGCTGTCCATCCTCATCCTGCCGGCCTTCGCCCTGCTGGTCCAGACGATCGGCTAGGCCGCTTCTGCGGCGCGCAAACAAAAGCCTCCCCGAAACCATACGGGGAGGCTTTTGCCTGCTTTGGGCAGGGATGCGTGCGATATAAAGAAAGATCAGGAGATGGCTCTGTCAGCGGTAGGCGGCGATCAGGCGGAGGGCCGGTTCGGCCCGGGCTTCGGTGATGCGGACGGTCAGGGACCTGGCCCGCACCGGCGCAAAGCGGCAGATCCGCTTGTGCCCCACCACCGTGAAGGAGGCGATGGTCCGGCCATCGGCCTCGATGCGGCCGGCTTCGATGCGCTGGCCGGCGGGCAGGTATTCCCCCAGCACCACGCAGGAGACCGTCTCTTCCTGAGGGAAGGTCAGGGTCAGGGCCGCGCCGGTGCGGCCGGGGGCGGCCTGCCAATAGGTGCCGGGCAGTCCGTCGTCCGCCAGGGCGGGCGGATGGTCCGGGGCGCTGGCGTCCGCCGCAGGGCGGCCGGGACCACGCTCCATTCGCTGGGGCGGCAGTGGCCGGCCTCGTTGCCGCACCAGCGGACGTCGGGGCCGCAGACGCTGATGACCGCCCCGGGCTGCAGGGCCCGGATGGTCTCATAGTAGCGGGCCCAGTCGTAGGCCTGGCGCCTGCCGTTCGGGCCTTCGCCGCAGGCGCCGTCCAGCCAGACGCAGAACAGCTCCCCGTAGCCGGTCAGCAGCTCGGTGAGCTGGGCCACGTAGTAGTCGTCGTAGGGCTTGCCGGCGCCGTAGCGGGGGTCGTGCCGGTCCCAGGGGGAAAGGTAGACCCCGAACTTCAGCCCGGCCCGGCGGCAGGCCTCCGCCGCCTCCCTCACCACGTCGCCGCGGCCCCCTTTCCAGGGGGCATATTTCACGCTGTAGCCGGTGTGGGCGCTGGGCCAGAGGCAGAAACCGTCGTGGTGCTTGCAGGTCAGGATCATCCCCCGCATCCCGGCGCTTTTCAGGGCCCGGGCCCACTGGCCGGCGTCCAGGCAGGCGGGGTCGAACAGGGCGGGGCTGGCCGTGCCGTCCCCCCACTCCCGACCGGTAAAGGTGTTCATCCCAAAATGGATGAAGCCGTAGAACTCCATCTGCTGCCAGGCCAGCTGGCGGGGGCTGGGCGCCACCGCGGCCGCCTCGCGCAGCCGTTCAGGCGTCAGGTTCATATCTCGTACCAGCGGATCTCGTTGGCCTCCAGATGCAGTGCAAAGCTGGCGCCGCCGGTGGTGTAGACGGTGGTGTCCTGGGGCTCGTAGGTGTTGTTCACCACGCAGTACTTGCCGTTCTTCACATAGGCGTGCACTTCCACGTTGTAGTTGGAGCTGAACCAGGTGTGCAGCTCCTCCTCGCTGTGGGCGGCCCACAGAATGGCCCGGTAGAGCACGCGGCTGTTGGCGAAGCTGTAGGGCAGCCCGCTGATGTAGACGCCCCGGGCTTCGCCGTAGGCGTGGGCCGCCAGCTGGACTTCCTTGTCACGCTGGATCAGGATGTCGGTCCCTTCCAGAGCGTAGATGCTCTTTTTGCCCTCCCCGAAGTCCATGTCGTGGTCCGGGCAGTCGGCCAGGATGAAGTGGTCCCGGTGCTCCTCCCAGTTGTACTTGTCGTAGTTAAGGGTGAAGCCGGTCTCCTTTTCCACGCCCAGCACGCCGGCCAGCTGGAGGAAGCGGCCCTGGTACTGGTGGCCGCCGGGCTCGCCCACGCCGATCAGGCCGCCGCCGTTCCAGACGAAGCGCCGGATGGCGGAAGAGACCTCCGGGTCCTCCCACCAGACGCCGCCGGTGTGGGCGGTGTCGGCGTCGCCCACGTTGATGAGCACGTCGATCTCGTCCAGAAGATGAGGGTCTTTCTTCACATCCTCAAAGCTGAGGAACTGCACGATGTAAGGGCTGACCGAGGCGGAATAGCCGTACCAGTCCACGTATTTTTCCCGCCGCAGCTCGTCGAACACCAGGGTGAAGAGGTGGAAAAAGGTGGTGAAGCGCACCACGTCCACATAGGGGTGGCTCTCGAGGAAGCGGCGCAGCCGCTCCAGGGTATACTGGTGGGTCTTGGGCTGGCGGACGTCGAAGGGAATCTGGTGCTCCACATCGGTCCAGCCGTTGACCACCGCGTTGTACATGTGGACGGGGTCCCAGATCAGGTAAGCCAGGAAACTGACCGTGTATTCATGGTAGGCTTCCGGCGCGGGGATGACCACCGCCCCGGCCTCCCGGTCGTACCGCCAGGCGGCGGAGGGCAGGGGCTGGCCGGTGGTGCGGTCCACCACCTCCCACCAGCGGGCGATGTCGTCCCGGTCGTTCACCCGCAGCAGCTCATGGCTGATGCCCCGCATCAGGGGGATGCGCAGCTCCCTTTCCGCCGCCGTGGCAAAGGGGGTCATGATGTAGCACTGCTGGATCTCGTCGGGGTTGGCTTTGGCCCAGGCGTTGTCCTTGCGGGTGGTGTAGTAGGTGGCGTAGACCTTGGCCCCGGTGTCCCGCAGCTGGGTGGGGAACTCGGTGCCGTCGCAGTCGCGGATGGCGTCGGCCCCCCAGCGCCGCATCAGGTCCAGGGTCTCGGGCACGGCATCCAGGTCGGTGGGGATGGTGACCCGGCCGGTGCGTTTTTCGTCGTTCATACAAATTCCTTTCGATCGTGTGTATAGGGAGGCGTCCCGCCTCTCCCGGCCCCCGGGCGCCGCCAGGCGCAGAGGGGCATATCTCAGTCAAGGCAGAGCCCCTGGGGACACTGCGGGGTGAAAACAAGGACGTTCCCGTGGCCGGTGCAGTCCCCGGCGCAGAGCAGGCCGGCGTCGTGGCTCCCCGCCTGCCAGCTGAACAGGACGGTGGATTCCGCCCCGTCCCGCCGGATGCGGACGGCTCCGGCCGTGCCGGGCGGCAGGGGCTGGCCTGCCCCGGTGGACACCGGCACAAGCTCTGCCTGGCAGGGGCCGCCCAGACTGAGCACCCACACCAGGGCCGTCACGCCGGCCGCAGCCGGGGCGTCCAGCCGGAGGGCCGGGGCATCTTCCACCCGGTTGTAGGCGGGGGCGCAGGGCGCGGCGAAACATTCGGCCCGCTGCCCGCTGAGCCAGCGGAGCTGGGCGCAGGTGCGCCCGCCCTCCCAGAGGGCGGCGCTCTCCCCGGCCGTCAGCCGGCCCGGGCCGAAGTGGAAGAACTGCTCGGCCCGGTGGGGCCGTCCGTCCGGGGCGCGGAGGATGTCCGCCCCCACCAGCAGCCCCGGCTTGAGAAAGACCAGCTGCCGCTCCACCGCCGCGCCCTGGGCCAGATACCCCAGGTGCCCCCCGGCGAGGCGGTCCGCCAGCGGGGTGAAGCGCGCCAGGGCCGGCAGGGGCTGGGCGATGGGCCCCCACTCCCAGGTGCCGCGGTAGCAGGTGAAGCCGGCGCCGTCCACCCGGAAGGTATTGTGGGCGGCGGGGCCTTTCAGGGCGCGGCGCAGCCCGCCGTCCACGTAGGTGCCCCGGCCGGCGTCGGTCAGGACGGCCTCCCCGCCGTGGTACACATCCACGTGGAGCAGGTCCGCGTGGCCGTGGCCGCCGCCCAGGCTGCCGGCGCGGAAATGGATCCAGGTATCCTCCCTGCCCCAGCCGGAGCGGAGGATGTAATTGCCGCTGGCCTCCAGCTTCTGGGAGGGGCAGGCGGGCCAGGCCGCCGGCAGGGCCGCCAGCCGGGCCGGGGCGTCGGGGCCGAAGTCCCACAGCGTCTCCTCGCAGAGGGGCCCCTGGGCCGCGGCGGCCAGCAGCGGGTCCCGGAACAGCAGGGCCCCCGCCGCCAGCAGGTCCCCGGCGTCGATGACGTCGCTGTCCCCCTGGGGCAGGATGGTGCGGTCCGGGGCGGCCCAGACCGCCAGGGCCTGGCACATGGCCCGGGCTTTTTCCGGCAGGAGGGGCAGGAGGGGCGGGACGGCGATCCCGTTGCGCTCCGCCAAAAGCAGAGTGTCCAGCAGGGCGTGGAGCACCTCGCAGTGGTACATGGGGCTCTGCTCCCACTGGACGCCGTAGGGCAGGACGGCATGACGGAGGTTCTCCTCCAGGCGGCCGAGGGCCAGCGCCTGCCAATCGGCCCGGCCCAGCCACAGCCCGATCAAAAACAGCCCGTGGGCCTGGATGGCCCCCCAGTTGCTCAGCCGCTGGAAAGGCCCGTGGGCCAGGGCCAGGTAGGCCCCGTGGGCGGCCAGGCTCTCGTCGATGCGGCGGCCCAGGGCCTCCGGCGCCGCCGGCCCGAACAGGACGAGGGCCCGCAGCCAGTTTTCGGGGCGCAGGCCGGCTTCCAGCGCCCGCCAGGTGGTGTTCTCGCTGGCGGGGGTGCGGGGCACACGGTCCAGCCAGCCGGCGAGATACGCGCCGGTCAGGTTGACCAGGGGCAGCACCATCGAGACGGCCGCCGAAAAGGCGGGGCTTGCGCCGAAATTGCTCTGGATCATGCTGGGCACCCAGCTGGTGACGCCGTCCTTCAGCCCGCCGTGGAGCATGGCCGGCACCACCAGCCAGACCAGGCCGGCGGCAAACAGGGCCGGCAGCATCCGGCGCGCCGCCCACGGTCCACAGCACGGCGGCGGCCAGCATCAGCACGCCGCAGGCCCAGAACGCCATCCGCCAGCCCGCCAGGGCCAGGGCCGCGGCGCTGAGGGCATAGGCGCCCAGCGTCCCGGCCGGCGTGGTGGAATTGATGGAAACGCAGGCGGAATCCTGCTGTTCAAACGGCATGCACTCGGCAAACAGGCGGACGATGGGCGGCCAGACCATGGCCTGGAACAGGCCGTTGGCCGCCCACAGCAGGGGCATGGCCCCCGCCGGGGCAACGCCCATCCCAAAGTTGCACCCCGCCGACAGGGCCAGCCCCAGGGGGATCATCCCAAAGGGGGAAGCCTTCTGGCTGAGGATGCCGCAGAGGATCTGCCCCGCCGCATAGCAGACGAAATACCCGGTGGACACCGCCCCCGCCGCCGACAGGGTCAGGGTGCCCTCCGCCGTGATGGCGCTCATGACGGCGGAGTAGTTGTACCGCCCCACATAGGCGGCGGCGTAGGCCACCCAGCTGAGCAGGAACAGCCGCCGGCCCTGCCCGGCCGAAGCCAGGCGGGCAAATGTACGCGCGGCCACCGGTCAGCCGTCCAGCCAATAGGCGTTGGAGCAGGCGTGCCGGCCCTGGCCGTCCCGGCAGTCCACCCGGACGTAGCCCTCGTCCCCACTCAGGGGGAAGGACGCCTCGGTCAGGGTCTGCCCGGGGGCGGCCAGCTGCATCAGGCAGCGGCGGCCGCTGGTGACCACATAGATCTTTTCCACCGGGCTGCACCGGACGCAGAGCGCCCCGTCCCGAATGGACAGCTCCTGGATCTCCGGGCCGTTGGAAGCGTAGAAATCGCTCTTTTTCATGGCCTCGATGACGCTGGCGTAGGTCAGCTTTTCCAGCTTGAACATGGTGAACCCGCCGAAGGAATCGCACCGGGGGTCGCCGGGGGCGTAGACGTCGTGGTTGTCGTCGGTGGCCACGCAGAACAGCTTCTGCCCCGCCCGCAGCATCTCGTCGTAGGCCTGGGGCGCGTAACCGTACAGCCCGTCCAGCTCGCAGCCGTGGTTGTAGATCTCCATGGCAAAGACGCCCTGCAGCCCCTGGTAGTCGGTGCAGTTCTGCAAAGACCAGTAGGGGTGGTTGTAGCAGCAGAGGAACCCGTCCTCATTCATCCGGGCGATGAATGCATTGAGGGCCTCCATGTCGCCGTACCGCTGGGGCGGCTGGACGGCCTCAAAGCCGCCCCGGGCCACGGGGTCGGTGTCGTAAAAGTTCAAATGGTAGGTCCTCACCCGCTGGAAGCTGCCCGACGGGGGGAACGGCTCGTTCAGGTCCGCCTCGTAGGCGGCCAGAGGGACAAAGCCGTCGTCCATCAGCTCGGGGTGCCAGCCATAATGGCGGTGGTCGGTAAAGGCCACGATGGAGTAGCCCCGCCGCTGGTATTCGGCCTTGACCTGTTCCTTGGTCCAGCGGCCGTCGGACAAAACGGTGTGACAGTGGAGGTTTGCCTTGTAAAAGCGCCCGGCTGCGGGCAGAAGCGCACGATCACGCATAGTGTTGAAAACTCCTTGACAGTTAAAAGATCAGCCTTTGACTGCGCCGGCGGTGATGCCCTCGACGAAGTACTTCTGGCAGAGGAAAAAGGCCACGATGACCGGGATCAGGACCAGCGTCGCGCCGGCCATCTGGGCGCCGTAGTCCTGCGCCAGGCCCGAGGCGAACAGCTTGATACCGACCGAGATCATCTGCTTGTTGATGTCCGAGATGTACAGGTAGGGGCCCATGTAGTCGTTCCAGCTCCAGACAAAGCTGAACAGCAGCATGGTGGACACCTGGGGCATGCACAGGGGCAGGATGATGCGGCGGTAGATGGTGAAGTGGCTGCATCCGTCGATGCGGGCGGCCTCGCTCAGGGCCTCGGGCACCGCCACGAAGGCCTGGCGCAGCAGGAACACGAAATAGACGTCCACCGCGGCGGGCAGGATCAGGGACCACATGGTGTTCAGGATGCCGAGGTTCTTGAAGATGATGTACCGGGGCATGATCATGATGTCGCTGGGGATCATCAGGCCGGCCAGCAAAACCAGGAAGATGGCGTCCCGGCCGGGGAACTTCATCTTGGCAAAGCCGTAGGCGGTGATGGTGATGACGAAGAACTTGAGGATCAGGGTCAGGCCGGTCATGACGACGGTGTTGCCGAACCACTGGAAGAAGTCGTAGAACTCGTTGTTGAACAGCGTCTCGAAATTCATCATGGTGAAGTTCGAGGGGATGATCTGGAGGGGGGTGGACAGAACGTCGCCGCTCGGCTTAAAGGACGAGGACAGCATGAAGATGAAGGGGTAAATGCAGATCAGGCCCAGGATGACCATGACGGCCGTGATGACGATTTTGAGGATCTTCTCTTGTTTTGCGCGCATGACAGGGTGCCTCCTTTACTGATCTGCCCACTTTTTCTGGCCGCGCCACTGGATCAGGGTGATGACCATGACGATGGCGAACATGACCAGGGCCTGGGCGGCGGCGTAGCTGGTCTCGTATTTGACGAACGCGGTGTTGACGATGTTCAGGCTCATGACGGTGGTGGCCTGGCCGGGGCCGCCGTCGGTCAGGGACTGGATGACGGTAAAGTTCTGCAGGCTGGTGATGATGGAACTGATGGTCAAAAAGAAGGTGGTGGGGGCCACGGCGGGGATGACCACGTTCTTGATCTGCTGCCACTTGTTGGCGCCGTCGATCTCGGCGGCCTCCACCTGGGACTTATCCACGTTCTGCAGCGCGCCCAGGTAGGTCAGGAAGTTCAGGCCGATGCCTTTCCACACAGCGATCAGGACGACCACCGGCAGGGCCCATTTCTGGTTCAGCAGGGGGATGATGGGGTCCTCCACGCCGAAGAACTTCTGCAGCAGGTAGAAGGGGCCGCGGGGTCCCAGCATCAGCTGGAACACGACGGCGACGGCCACCATGTTGGAGACGTAGGGCAGGAAGAACATCGAGCGGATGCCCTTGGCCCAAAAGACGCCCTTGTTCAGCAGATAAGCCAGGATGAAGCTGAGCACCATGATGACCGGCACATAGATCAGGGTGTACAGGCCGGTGCGGCCGAGGGCGGCCAGCGCCTCCTTGTTGGAGAAGAAGCGGACGAAGTTCTTGAAGGCGACGAAGTGGACGTCGTCCAGCCGGGTGATGAACTTGACATCCAGGAAGGACAGCACGAAGGCGGACACAAAGGGGATGCCGGTGAAGATGGTGAAGGCGATCAGGTACGGGGTGACGAACAGGTAGCCCTGGATCGCTTCGTGCCGGGCTGTGGACGATTTCTTGGCTTTGACAGGATGCGGCATAGGATGGACCTCCTTTTCTCAAAAATGCCGCCGCCAGGCAGGCGGCGGCAATCGCGGCGGGAAACGGATGATTTAGTACAGCTCAGCCTCTTTGATGGCTTCGTTGGAGCGGTCGAGGATGTTCTGCATGGTGGGGATCTCCACGCCGGCGTTCTCGAACACCTTGCTGTTGATGAAGGTGCACCACACGTCGGTGAAGGCGGGCAGGCCGTAGGTCTGGCCGTCGTCGTAGACCGGGGCGCTGTCGCCGAACACCGACTTGATGTCGTAGCCCGCGGCGCCGGCCATCTCGTCCAGGGGCTCCAGGACGCCTGCGTCATAGAACACCTTCAGCTGGGCCACGGTGCCGTACACGATGTCCAGCGCGTCGCCGGCCTGCAGGCTGACCAGGCGCTTGTCCACCTCGCCGGTGTCGGCCTTGGGGATGATGTTGAACTCGATGTTGATGCCGGTCTTTTCCTTGACCATGGCCACGATGTCCTGCATCTCAGGGCCAGTGGCCTCGGTGTCGGTGGCGGCGTAGTAGAGGGTGACGCCGGCGTAGGGCTTATTGGGGTCGGCGGGCTCGGCGGGCGCAGCCGACGAGGCGGTGCTGGACGAAGAGCTGTCCGAGCCGCCGCAGCCGGCCAGCAGCCCGGCAGCCGCGGCCGTCACGGCGCCCACACCGGCGCACTTGAGGAAAGAACGGCGGGAAATGAACTTTCTTTGCATGGGGTATCCTCCTTGATCTTCTTCCGGGGCGCATCCGCAAAGCCGAAGGTGCCGCGGGCCGGCCCCGATCTCTCACAGGCATCATGGGGGCGGGGCGTGGGCCCTGCCCGTTTCTGGTTTCTATTATAACTTGTAAACAGTCTGTGAACATAAGCGGGAATTGCAGTCCGTCTGCATTTTTTGCTTTTTGTCAAGAACCGCTGATGCAGGTCAAAAAAAGCCAACGGGCAGGCACAGCGCCCCCAAAAACAGGCCGCCGCCCCCCGTTTGCGGACCGGGAGGCGGCGGCTTGTTTCAAGATTCTGTTCCGATGGCGCGCCAGGGCAGTTCCAGGGTGACGCGGGTGCCGAACTGGGGCTTGCTCTGGACCCGGATGCAGCTGGAGGACCCGGCGTACAGCCGCAGCCGCGCGCCGATGTTGTGCAGCCCGATGCCGGTGCTGCGGTAGTTGGCCTCGGCGCGGGGCTTGCGCCCGTGGACGATTTGGTCCCGCAGGCGGGCCAGGGCGGCCCGGTCCATCCCCACCCCGTTGTCGGTGACGGTGAGCAGCAGCTTTTCGCCCCGGCGCCAGGCGGCCACCCGGATGCGCAGGGTGTGGTCCAGCCCTTCCATGCCGTAGAGCAGGCTGTTTTCCACAATGGGCTGCAGGATCAGTTTGAGCACCTCCACCTGGTCGGGGTCCACCCCGTGGAGGCGCACCTCATAGTCCACCTTGTTGCCGTAGCGGCTGCGCTGGATGTTCATGTACATCTGCACGTGTTCCAGCTCCTGCTCCAGGGGGACGAACAGCCCGCCCGAAATGCTCAGCCGGTACAGCTTGCCCAGGGAGGAGGCCAGCTTGCCGATGTCCGGGCGGCCGGCCTCCCCCGCTTTCCAGACGATGGACTCCAGGGTGTTGTACAGGAAATGGGGGTTGATCTGGCTCATCAGCACCTGCATCTCCAGGTCCTGGCGGCTGCCCAGCACCACCATATCCCGCCGGGGCTCGCCGTAGGTCTCGGTGGAGAGGAAGTTTTTCTGCAAAGGATAAAAGAAGAAGCGGCCCAGCTTGTCGGGGTTGGCGACGTCCAGCGCCTCCTGGCCGCTGGCGCACACAGCCGCCACCTCATAGCCCCACTCCCGCCAGGGCAGGCTGTTGGCCATGCCGTTGCGTATATTCTCCTCGTCGTCCGCAATAATCAACCGGTACATCATCGCCCTCCCGTCGGCCCCCGCTGCTTTGGCGCAGGGCATCCCAAAAAAGCGCGGCAAAAGCTCGCCGCGCAGACACCACCTTTATTTTACATCTGTTATACAAGCTGCGCTGCCGGTTGTACATCGGCAGTTTTTGTCATGGGATGGCCGGTATTGCCCACTCAGATGAACATCTCCTGCTCCCGGGTCTTTTCGTCGGCAGTCAGGTCGGCCAGGGCGGTGCGGGCGGCGGCGGCCCGCCACTGGGCCGGGGTCTGGCCCGTCTCTTTCTTAAAGACGCGGCACAGGTAGTTCGCGCCGGAAAATCCGCACAGGCTGGCCACCACGTCCAGGCTGTACTCCCGGTGGAGCAGCAGCTTCATGGCGGCCTCGATCCGCACGCTGGTCAGGTAGCGGCCGGGCGGCACCCCCACCGCCGCCGTGAACACCCGGATCAGGTGGCTTTTGGACACGCCCAGCCGCTCGCTCAGTTCTTCGACCCCATACAGGCCGGCGTAGTTGGCCCGGATGTCCTCGATGGCCGCCGCCGCCAGAGGGGGCAGGGGCGGGGCGGCGCTGTCGGCGTTGGCCAGCTCGCACAGCAGGGCAAACACCAGCTGGCTGCGGGCCCGGCTGCCCCCGGCTTCCTCCCCGGCCAGGCGGCCCATCAGCTCGGCCGCCCCGGGGCAGGTCTCGCCCCGGGCCGAAAAGGGCTGCTCGGGCAGGCCGCCCAGCAGCTGGGCCGGCGCTGTGCCGGTCAGCAGCAGGCACAGCAGGTGGCAGTCCCCCGCCGGCGTCAGCAGCAGGGGGGCGCGGCTCAGGATCAGGCCGCCGGCCTCCACCGGCCGGGGCGCCAGGGCGGGCAGGGTCCCCGCCCCCTCCCCCAGGGCGGCGGTGCAGCTGCCGCTGGACAGCAGGCAGACCCACAGCCCCTCCCCCGTCAGGGCAAGGGGGGCGGCGGTCTGCTCGTCCCGGACGGCGGACAGGGCAGCGGTGGATTCCCAATGGTAAAGCAATATCCGACACCTCTAATCAATAAAATGCTATTTCATATCACAAAAATATCTGCTATTATAGTACCAGCAAGCGAGAGGCCCGTCAAGGGCCGTCAGAATCCGTCTATAAACCGTCATAAATCCATCAAACATTAGGGAGGCACTCTCATGGCTTCGATTAGCTGCCAGCACATCTACAAGATCTACCCGGGCGCCACTGCCCCGTCCGTCACCGACTTCAACCTTGAGATCAAGGATAAGGAGTTCATCATCTTCGTCGGCCCCTCCGGCTGCGGCAAGTCCACCACCCTGCGCATGATCGCCGGCCTGGAGGAGATCTCCAAGGGCGAGATGTACATCGGCGGCCGTCTGATCAACGACGTCCCCCCGAAGGACCGCGACATCGCCATGGTGTTCCAGAGCTACGCTCTGTACCCCCACATGACCGTTTACAAGAACATCGCCTTCGGCCTGGAGCTGCGCAAGACCCCGAAGGACGAGATCGACAAGCGCGTCCATGAGGCCGCCAAGATCCTGGAAATCGAGCACCTGCTGGACCGCAAGCCCAAGGCTCTGTCGGGCGGCCAGCGCCAGCGTGTCGCTCTGGGCCGCGCCATGGTCCGTAACCCGGCCGTCTTCCTGCTGGACGAGCCTCTGTCCAACCTGGACGCCAAGCTGCGTACCAGCATGCGCACCGAGATCATCAAGCTGCACAAGAAGCTGGCCACCACCTTCATCTACGTTACCCACGACCAGACCGAGGCCATGACCATGGGCGACCGCATCGTCGTCATGAAGGATGGCATCATCCAGCAGGTCGATACCCCGCAGAACCTGTACGACTACCCCTGCAACATGTTCGTCGCAGGCTTCATCGGCAGCCCCCAGATGAACTTCCTGGACGGCAGCCTGACCAAGAAGGGCGACCAGTACGCCGTTGACCTGGGCGGCGACCTGATCCCCCTGCCCAAGGAAAAGACCGCCGACGGCAAGCTGGATGCTTATGTCGGCAAGAAGGTCAAGATGGGCATCCGTCCCGAGGACATCGACGACGAGCCCGAGTTCATGGCAAAGCATCCCGACTGCCAGCTGAACGCTGAGGTCGAGGTTTCCGAAATGATGGGCGCTGAGATCTACCTGTACCTGGACTACAAGGGCAACAAGATGACCGCCCGCGTCTCGCCCACCTCCAAGGCCCGTCACGGCGATACCGTCCGCGTCGCATTCGACCAGCACAAGGTCCACCTGTTCGACGTCGACACCGAGCTGACCATCCTCAACTAAGCGTTCGCTCTCCGGCCGGGCTCCGCCTGGCCACCCCTCCTCTGTCATAGATCCCCTCATCATAGAGACGTAAGCTTCTCCTAACGCAGAAAGCCGCTGGCGTGTATACGCCGGCGGCTTTCTGTGTTGCGTGGGTTTCATTTTTGCCGGCGGACCGGTCAGGACTGGGCCAGATGGATGAACGCCTCCATCTGGGGGGTGATCCATTTGTCCTTGTGGCAGAACAGCTGCCGGCGCATCTCGATGCGGCAGTCCGCCACATCCAGGGGCACGGCCTGGCCGGTCAGGCTGGCCTCCACCATGTACCGGGGCAGAAACGTCAGGCCCAGCCCCTGCTCCACCAGGCGGCAGATCAGCGCCGCGTCCCCCAGCTCCAGATAGGGGCGGAGGGACAGCCGGCGGGCGGCCAGCAGATGTTCCAGCGCTTCGCGGTAGCTCATCCCCCGCTCGGTGAGCAGGAACTCCTGCCCGGCCAGATCGGCCAGGGTCAGGCCCTGCCGGCCGGCCAGGGGGTGGCCCGCCGGCGCCAGAAAGCAGCAGGGCTCCGGCTCGTCCAGCAGGCGGACAAAGGACGGGTGGGTGACCGGCTGGTCGAAGGTATAGGCCAGGTCGGCCTGGTTGGCCGAAAGCAGGTCCTGCATCTCCTGGGTGGTGGCGGTGCGGAGGCTGACCTCCACCCGGGGGCACAGGGCGTGGAACCGCGCCAGCAGCGGGGGCATCAGGGCGCTGCACAGGCTGTCCGCGATGGCCACCCGCAGGGTGCCGCTGGCCTCGGGGGCGGGCTGCAGGGCGGCTTTGGCCTGCTGGGCGGTGGTCAGCAGGGTGCGGGCATAATGCAGAAAGGTCTGGCCCGCGTCGGTCAGCCGGACCGTCTTGCCCACCCGGTCGAACAGGGGGACCGCCAGCTCCTCTTCCAGCTGGGCGATCTGGCTGGACACCGCCGACTGGGAATAATCCAGCTCCCGGGCCGCCCGGGAAAAACTGTGCAGCTCGGCCACGTGCAGGAAGGTGTTGATGTTGCGCAGCTCCATGGCTCAGCCCTCCGGGGCGATGCCGCAGACGGTCAGGACCCCTTCCGCCACGGTGAACCGCACCTCATACCCGGCAAACCGCATCCCATAGACCCGGGCCGGGTCGTCCTGATAGGAGGGCCGGGGGTCGCCGGCCAGGACGCCGGCCAGGGCCTCCCACTGCTCCGGCGCAAGGGAGGCCCGCAGCGCTTCGGGGCAGCGCACCTCCAGACGGTAGGTCCGGGTCTGGGCGGTGTAGCCCTCGGCGGCATCGGGGCGGCTGTCCGCAAAGGGGATGTAGGGCTTGATGTCATAGATGGGGGTGCCGTCCAGCAGGTCTGCGCCGCGGACCAGCAGCACCGGGCCCCGGGCGGGATCCTGCTCCACCTTTTCCAGCCGGACGCAGGACAGCCCGATGGGGTTGGGCCGGAAGGGGGAGCGGGTGGCAAAGACCCCCACCCGGGTGTTGCCCCCCAGCCGGGGCGGCCGCACGGTGGGGGACCACCCCGCCCGCATGGCCTGGGTGAACTGCCACAGCAGCCAGATGTGGCTGAACTGCTCGATGCCCCGCAGGGCGCTGGGGTCCCGGTAGGGCGGCTCGAACACCACCCGGGCCCGCAGGGCGTCCACCAGGCCGCTCTGGCGGGGGATGCCGAACTTTTCGGCAAAGTCGCTCTCGATGTGGGCGACAGGATGCATGGTAAAGGTTTGTTCTGCCATAGGGCGCCTCCTTACAGGCTGCGGCACAGGCCCACAGCCCGGCCTTCGATCTGCAGTTCCGCCAGCTGGGGCCCGGCATAGATCATCGGCGGGCAGACGGCGGCGTTGTCGGCCAACAGCACGACGGCGCCGCCCTGGCGGTGGAAATGCTTCAGGGTGGCCTCCTCGCCGATGCGGACGGCCGCGATCTGCCCCTGTTCCACCTCGGGCTGGCGGCGGATGCAGACGATGTCCCCATCCCGGATGGTGGGGGCCATGCTGTCGCCGTGGCAGGTCAGGGCAAAGTCGGCGTGCCAGTCGGCCGGCACCCCGATGTAGCGCTCGATGTTCTGCTCCGCCGTGATGGGGGTGCCGCAGGCGATGGACCCCACCAGGGGCACCCGGGCCATCCGGGGCATGGGCTCGAACCCCCGGGGCACCTCCCCGCCGCTGTCCAGCCCCAGCAGCCAGGCGGTGGAGGTCTCCAGGGCGTCGGCAAAATCCTCCAGCTTGTTCTGGGGGATGTCGTTGATCCCTTTTTCGATCTTGGTGATGGAGGACTTGGAGCGGTAACCCATCCGGGAAGCAAGCTCCTCCTGGCTCATGCCCAGCTCCTCCCGCCGCTGGCGGATACGGGACGATAGGACTGACATACGAATGCTCCTTTGCGTTGCGGTTGATGTGCTTACAGGATCAGTATACCACAAAATTGCATTTAAATCAACATTTTATCCCAAAGGGTTGACTTTGAATCTTCTTTGTGCTACACTGGGTCATAGATTTTAAATCAACACCGGCATCGCCAAAAGGAGGCAGAGCATGATCGACCAAAACCGGCTGAACGCACAGATCCAAGCCAGCGGCTACAAAAAGAAATACCTGGCCCGGGCCCTGGGGATATCCGCCGCCACCCTGTACAGCAGGCTGCGGGGGCAGAGCGAGTTCAGGCTGGGCGAAGCCCAGCGCCTGGGCTTTCTGCTGGGGCTGAGCGAAGAGGAACAGGCCCGGTGTTTCTGGACGCTGAAGTAGATTGTCCGTCACCAAACAGGGAAGGAGGAACCATGACCAACGAACACCGGCGGCGCTGCCGCGCCGCCCTCTGGCACTGGCAGCTGATCGAGCGCCAGCCCAGCCCCGAAAACGCCTGCTGGGCCCAGGCCCTGCGCCAAACGGCGGCCTACTACCACCGGCACGACCCCATCCGGGCGGGCATCCTGGAGCAGCGCTACCGCCGCCACCTGACCGAAGAGCAGGTCCAGGCCCAGCTGCACATCGGCCGCACCACCTACCAGAAGGCCAACACCGACCTGCTGAGCACCCTGGCCGTCTACGCCGCCCGGGAAGGGCTGCTGTGACCGGCGGCGCCCCCTGACACGCCAAACCCCCGCCTCTTACCGGGCGGGGGCTGTGGGGTCAGCTGTCTTTTTTCTCTTTGGGGTTCTCGCAGCGCTGGTGGCAGGAGGCGCAGTTGCCGCCGCAGCCTTCGCCCTTCCATCCGCCGTTCCTCGAGATCCAGATCACCGCCAGGGTGAACAGCACGATCAGCACCACCAGGGTGACCACCCCGCGTACCGTCAGCATAAGAACAACCTCTTTTCTTTACAGGTTGGCTCCAGTATACACGATTTCCGCCGCGGGGGCAATGCCCCGCCGAAAAAAACTGCAAATGACAGCCCTTTTTTGCCCGCCGGCAAATTTTTTGCCTTTGCCCCAAAAAAGGGCTTGCATTTTGCCCACAGCCGTGCTATAATAATCGCGTTCCCATTCGGAGGATTAGCTCAGCTGGTTAGAGCACCTGCATCACACGCAGGGGGTCTGGGGTTCGAGTCCCTAATTCTCCACCAAACAGTGCGCATCCAAATCCACGCCTCTATGCGGAGGAGTTTGGATGCGCTTTTTCTTTGCCCGGAGTGCTGCGCCGCGGTCCAAGGATGGCCGCAATGGCAGGAGTAAACAAAAGGCAGAGCGCCCGGCGAGAGGGAGTTCTGCCTTTTTCGTTGTCTTTCTCAAGATATTTGCCGCCTGCAGGCGTTCACGGCTCTTTCCCTGGCGGGCATTGCCTTCCGGGTCTTATCCCAATCTTCCTGCCGGGTGCTTCCATTCCACATCAAGCCGGCAAGGCGTCATGCTTTTTGAGGAACATTTTTGTGGACAGATAGGTGATGCCGATTCCCAGCAAAACCATCAGCAGGCCTGCCATGATCCCAAGGGTTCGGTTTGTGGTCAACAGGATGTACAGCGGTATGGCCAACAAGCTGCCAAAGTTGACGGTACCATGAATCACCATGGTGACCGCAAGATTGTCGGTTTGCCAATAGAGCCAGGCCAGCAAGACCCCAATGACAAACACCGATGGCCAGGAAACCATGGAGTGCACCAGCATAAAGAGGAGCGCTGAGAGTACGATGGCTATTTTGTAAGAAAAGGCCCTGCAAAATGATCCGAACAGTATTCCCCGGAACAAAAGTTCTTCCATGATAGGGATTAGAACTATCCTGGTTGCCATGTATTGTGTCCAAAAGAAAAGAGTAGGAAATATTTGTTCGGGGAGCGGCTCCTGGCTCAAAACGCCAAGAACAATCGCTATTTTGGAAATCAGGGCCAGGCCGAGGCCGATCCCGACACAAAAGAGGAGCTGAGAGCCCTTCAGGTCCCGGCTGCTGAGATGCAGCATCCGTTTTTTGTGCAGCAGCCATCCAAGTACAATCAATGCGATAATCCCGGCAATGGGCTCATAATACTCTACCGAGATAAAGCGGGCCACCAGGATCTGCAATACAAAATAACCAATCAAAGCCAAGATTCCCTGGTACGGTTTCATGCGGATCCATCCTCCTTTCATCCCATCAAAACAATCGTTTGTATGTACAGTATATATGGATTGCATTTTAAAGTCAATGGAGCTTTTGCTTTGGGATCGTATTCGCTCCATTATTCTTTGCCCAAACAGCCCTGAGCGCCACAAAAGCGGTTCTCTGACCTTATGGGAGCTGGAAAGAACCGCCGCAGTATGTGCGGCCGCCCGATGAAAGGATCTTTCAAAAAAGGGCGCCGAAGGATTTCTTTGCATCAAAAACCACCAGCCGCACCGTTTCGTATTGCCAAGCACCGGCTGCCACGCTATGATGGGAGCATCGGCACGGCCAGTGCCGGATCGCTGTATAAAAGGAAGGATCGTATCGTATGGGGATGACTTTGGTACTGCAGCAGATGATCGTTTTGTTTTTGATGATGGCCGCCGGCTATGCGGCCAACCGCTGCCGGGTGATGAGCAAGGAGTCGGAGCAGCTGTTCTCCAAGCTGATCGTCAACCTGACCTGCCCGGCCCTGATCATCAACAGCGTCACCACCAGCGGGCGGCTGGAGAGCATAGGGGCGCTGTTCGCCATCTTTGGGGCGGCGGCAGTCTATTATGTCCTGCTGCCTTTGCTGTCCAAGGGGCTTGTCCGGCTGCTGCGGGTGCCGGCGGAGCGGGCCGCCGAATACGAGAGCATGCTGGTCTACTCCAACCTGGGCTTTATGGGCATCCCGGTGGCCAACGCCGTGCTGGGGCCGGATTCGGTCCTGTACTTGTCCATCTTCATGGCGGTGTTCAACATCTCGGTGTTTTCCTACGGCACCCTGCTGATCCAGCCGGGTGAGGGCGGCAAGGTCCACTTCCGCAAGATGGTCAACCCCGGCACCGTCTCGGCGGTGGCGGCCATCCTGCTCTACCTGCTGGAGGTGCAGCTGCCCAGCCTGATCCTGCAGCCGGTGGCCTCCATCGGCAGCACCACCACCCCGCTGGCCATGCTGGTGATCGGGTCCTCTCTGGCCCGCCAGCCCCTGCGGGAGGTGCTGCAGGAGAAAAGCCTGCTGCCCTTTACCCTGCTGCGGCTGCTGGTGCTGCCGGCGGCGGTCCTGCTGGTCTGCCGGTGGTTCCTCCACGACCCCATGCTGCTGGGGGCGCTGGTGCTGGTGTCGGCCATGCCCGTCGCCTCCAACGTCGTCATGCTGTGCAACGAGCTGGGGCGGGACTCCTCCTACATCTCCAAAGGCGTGTTTTTCTCCACCGTCTTTTCGGTGGTCACCCTGCCGCTGATCTCGCTGCTGCTCAGCGCGGCGGGCTGAACGCCGCGCTCCCAAAAAGTCCCGTCCGGAGGGCCTTGAACGGCGCCCCGGGCGGGACTTTTCTGCATTCTTTCAGCGGGAGTGGGAAGTGCCGTTGATCCCGTCCTGAAAGCCCACCGGGCGGCGGACGCTCAGCCGGGCGGCATCCCGGCGGACAAAGTCGCAGTTGGCGCTGTAGTTGTTTTGGAACAGCCGGGCAAACAGCAGGTCCAGCATGGCTTTGGCCGCAATCGTGGACGAAAAGGTGGAGATCTTGTTGTCGTTGGACTCCAGCAGTGGCAGCAGCAGCACACAGTCGGACAGCCGGGCCGCCGGGCTGTCGGCGTGGCCGGTGATGAGCAGGACGGGGGTGCCGTGCTGGCGGGCAAACCGCATCGCGGAGCCGATGGCCTCGTTCATCCCGGTGTAGCTCAGGAGCAGCAGGCAGTGGGTGGGGTCCATCTGGTTGGCGATGTAGCTCAGGTTGACGCTGTTGGAGATGACGTTGACCCGGAAGCCGAACTTCATCAGCCGGAAAGCGAACTCTTCCAGAAGATACAGCCCCGACCCGGCGGCGCACAGCTCGATGCTACCGGCCCCGCCCAGCATGGCGGCCGCCCGGTCGAAGGCGGCCGGGTCCAGGGGGGAGGCCAGGCGGTGGAGGGTGCCTTCCTCCAGTTTGAGCAGGTCCCGCACCAGGACATCGGGCGGGGTGTCGGCCTGGAACGGGAAATCGCCGTCCGGCAGGTCGAAGGCGGGTGCGTCCGGGATGGCGCTGAAGTAGGCGCCCTTGAAATCCTGCAGGCCCTGATACCGACGCCCTGAAAAAGGCCAAAGGGGTCCTGTCGGTGATCAACGCCGGCGGCCAGTACCAGGTGGTCATCGGCCCGGACGTGCCGCAGGTGTACCAGGAAGTGGTGGCCCTGGGCAATTTTGAGATCGCAAAGCCTGTGGACTCCCCCGCAGACGAGCCCAAAAAGGAACAGAGCAAGCTGAGCAGCGTGCTGGAGTACATCGCCAGCATGTTCCAGCCCATCATCCCGGCCATCACGGGCGCCGGCCTGCTCAAGGCGCTGATGGCGCTGGGCGCCGTGACCGGCCTGCTGGACAGCGCGTCCCAGACCTATATCATCCTGAACGCCATTGCGGACTCCGCGTTCTACTTCCTGCCCATCCTGCTGGGCAGCTCTGCCGCCAAGACCTTCAAGTGCAACCAGTATGTGGCCATGGCTCTGGGCGGCGTGCTGGTCTACCCCGGCTTTGTGGACCTGATCAACGCAGCCAAGGACGCGGGCACCTCGGTCAGCCTATTCGGCCTGCCGGTCACCCTGGCCTCCTACAGCTCCTCGGTGGTGCCCATCCTGCTGGGCGTGTGGTTCATGTCGGTCATCGAGCACGCCGTGCAGAAGATCTCGCCCAAGGCGGTCAAGTTCTTCACCGTGCCGCTGGCCAGCCTGCTGGCCGCCGGCGTCGTCACCATCCTGGCCCTGGGCCCCATCGGCACCTGGATCGGCAACCTGATCGCCGCCTTCTTCAGCTGGCTGAACGCCAACGCCGGCTGGGCCGTGCCCACCCTGGTGGGTGCGCTGAACCCGCTGCTGGTCATGACCGGCACCCACTACGGCCTGATCCCCATCGGCATCAACAACCTTGCCACCGCCGGCTTTGACACCGTCGTCGGCCCCGGCATGCTGACCTCCAACGTGGCCCAGGGCGCCGCCGGCCTGGCGGTGGGCCTGCGCACCCGCAACAAGGACACCAAGCAGCTGGCCATGTCCGCCGGTCTGACCGGCGTGCTGGGCATCACCGAGCCGGTGCTGTACGGCGTCAACCTCAAGTTCATCTACCCGCTGATCTCCGCCATGATCGGCGGCGGCGTGGGCGGCCTGTATCTGGGCATCACCGGTGTCGGCCGCTACGCTTCCGGCTCGCCCGGCCTGCTGGTGCTGCCCGCCTACATCGGCGGCGACAGCATGGCCAACCTCGTCAACGCCTGCATCGGCACCGTGATCGCCATGGTGGTCTCCTTCGTGGTCTGCTACGTGCTGTACGGCGTGTGGAAAAAGCAGGGCAAGCTCGAGGAAGGCGAGTGATCGCCCCCGCAGGGCGTATCTGACCCCCAGCGCTGTTCTATTCTGCCCCCAAGCCCCCTTGTATGCGTCCCGACCGTACGTCCCCACGCCGTGCGGCCGGGACGTTTTTGGTTTTTGCCGGTCCGGCCGGAGCCGCCCGGCGGCGTCACAGCGCGCGCCAGACCACCCGGGGCATCAGGGACTGGACCACGCTGTATTCCGCGGCCTGGGTGCCGCTGCACATGACATTGGCCGCGCCGGCGGCGGTGGAAAGGACCACCGCCTCTTCGAGGGACAGGCCACGGTCCTCGGCGCAGGCCAGGGCGGCCACCACGCTGTCCCCGGCGCCCACGGTGCTGCCCACCTTGACGGGCAGGCCCTCGGCCAGGATGGTCTGTTCCCGGGTCATGTACAGGCCGCCCCGGCTGCCCAGCGAGACCACCACCTTCCGGATGCCGGCATCCAGCAGGGCGGCTCCGGCCTGCCGCAGCTGGTCTACCGTCTCCAGCGGGCGGCCCGCCAGCCGGGAAAGCTCGTCCCGGTTGGGCTTGACCAGGTACGGGGCGGCCTGGATGCCCTCGGCCAGCAGGCTGCCGTCCGCATCCAGAAAGACCTTGGCCCCGGCCTGCCGGCAGGCGGCGGTCCAGTCGCGGTAGGTCCCGGAGGGAGCACCCGCCGGCAGGCTGCCGGCCAGCACCACGATGTCCCCGGCTGCCAGCCGCCGGGTCAGCCGCCCCAGCAGCTCCTCCAGCACCCGGGGGCCGACGGCAGGGCCCGGCTCGTTGATGTCGGTATGGGTGCGGCCCTGCGGGTCGACGACCTTGAGGTTGGTGCGGGTCTCGCCGCCGCCGGCAAAGCAGAAATCGCAGGTCAGGCCCTGCTGTTCCAGCTGGGCGGCGATGGCCCGGCCGGCGGCCCCTGCCAGCACCCCCATGGCCACGCTGGCGCCGCCCAGCTTGGCGATCACCTTGGATACGTTGATCCCCTTGCCGCCTGGGTCGGTGCGGACCGAGACGATCCGGTTGACGGTGTCGAGGGCAAAACCGGGGACCTCCACCGTTTTGTCCAGCGCGGGATTGAGCGTCACAGTATAGATCATAAAAAGCCTCCTTTGGACCGGGGCATGCAACCCCCGTGTGTGCATGTTCTGCCCCTATCTTAACGGTTCGGCCGCCGGATTGCAAGGCAAAACAGTCGCCCGCCCCAAGCCGTCGCGGCAGAAAAACGCCCCGCAGCCCGGACGTCTGTGCATCCAGGCTGCGGGGCTATGGTTCGGCGGGGGGCACTGTAGTCTCCCCTGACGCTGCCTCCAAGAAAACAAAAAATCCGAACCCTTCTCCGATTGGAAAAAGGTTCGGATTTTCTTGGTTTGGTGCGATGGAAGGGACTCGAACCCCCGGCCTACTGATTCGTAGTCGCCTCTTGGCCCTTTCAAGATTTCTTGCGACATTTTGTAAATTGGCATGAACACTACGTTTATGCCAATTTTCTTTTTCTGCTTCTGCAAGCCTTCTTATGCGTTGTTGTGGAAGAGTTGAACTTTTGTTGAACGCAAAGCGATCTGGCGTTGCTGGCCATGCAAGCATTCAGATGGTTTCTTCCAGCGTGTTCTCTCTGTGAAGGAACTCTCCCGATTTACGATGGCGTTGACAGAACTTTTTGAATTTTGTTTCCATGAGAGCATGGGTTCTGGCTTTTGTGTGTACAAGACGGTATTTTATATGATAGTTCTGTAGTGCAAGTTTTAGGGTCTGGGCAGTGATCTCCAGCTGGTCTACCGCATGTACGATGTCAGTGCCCTTGAGTTCAATCAAATAGGCATCGGATTTGTCCTCATTTATCAAAAGATAATCACAGCGCAAAACGGTCCGAATAACAGCCCCGTCAATTTGATAGTGGGTGACAAAACACCTGTCAGAATTGACCGCCCGGTGTTGCCGCCCCTGCTCAGAGCTGACAATAATAGCCTGCTGCTCCTGGCAAAGGGACTTGTATCCATTCAAAGGCATCGTTATTCTCCTTTGGCGTCAGTCTCGATTTCAAACAGCTTATCATATTCCTCGTTGATGACATGAGAGATATCATCGATCAAAGAATTATCGATCTGCTGCAGTTCAGGGTCCATACAACTGTCTGCACGGCCGTTTGACACAAAACGGGCGTCGCAATCCTCAGTGCAGAGCCATTTGGAACGGGGAACAATAGCTTCAACTCGTTCAGGCGAGGACTGTTGAACAATGTCGGCATACAAAAGGTTGTTGATAGCACCCAATACATAGGGACTATGTGTTGTCAGTAAAACGTTGTTCCCGGCATTGATGACCAACGCAATGAGCTCTATCATCAGTTTTTGAGATTCGGGGAACAGATTGGATTCCGGTTCTTCAATGATAAAGTAGGTCTTCTTGTTCAAAGCCAAGGCATAATACAGGAGATTTGTGATCCAGACAGATTCCTGTTGCCCGGAAGAAGCATAATTGATTTTTACATAACGGGACTGGTCGATCAAAATGCGCTCTTCGCCATCTACAACGCTGTAGTTTCCTTTGAGGACTTGCCGGATCAACCGTTGTGCTTCGCCCAGCAGCTTCCGATGAGCAGGTGAAACGGGCACGCCTTCCAACAGCCCATCCAATCCGGCTAAAAACTGCGGGCGCAGTTTCATGACCCTCTCAATATAATCTCTGGTGCAGGCATCCAGCAGCCGCTTTTGCATATCGTCCATTGTGGAATAGATATAGTTCAGCTGGCCGCTGAGTAACGTTAAAATACTGCGCCCTGCCGGGATATAGACGGCCTCGTAAGGATCGTCGAACAGCGCGATAAGATCCCTTTGGAGCTCGTCGCGCTTTATATCATCGGAATGAATACTGCCCAAGAACTGACGAAAAACCGCCGAGTATTCAACCCACACATAATTGGGAGATTGAAACGCCTCTTTCAATGAGATGCCGATACGAGTGTTCTCAGTATAATTGTATTCCAGCGTCATATTCGCGTCCATACCATAAGACGAACCGAATGTGTTGAGAAATTTATTGCGTACCATCATCTCAAAATCAGTTTTCAGGTCGCGCTGCAAAAGCAAAGACGCGGCATTCTCTGTTGCCCGCCGCAAAATGAGCTGCAAGAGATCTTCTTTCAGAGAACGAAAGAAATAGACAGCCTTGGCAATGGTACTTTTGCCGGACGCCTGATAACCTGTTAAGATCGTAGTGCCGCGAATATCCAGTTTGCAATGCTGAATAGGACCAAGCTGGTTGATGGTCAGTCGATGCATAAAATCTCACCCTCTTAAAAATCAGCATCTATCTGTAAAAGCAGAAAGCATAGTATGGCGTTTACCTCTTATTGATCCGTTACTCCCAGCACTACCTGGCACTCCTTCTCCCAAAAGGCGATGCCGTATTTCAAAATCTTCTTCATACCGCGGCGGCGCAGGGCCTCATCGTACTTTTTCTCGTCGATCTGGGCCAGAGCTTTTGTGCAGGCAGCTTCCAGATTGCCGTCCTCGGCGTATTTCAGCTCAATGACCATCCCCAGCCGTTCCGGGGTAGCTACCGAAATATCGCTGTAGCCGATGCCTGTCTCCGCGTTGGAACGGACGATCCAGCTTCCCTGGCTTTGCAGCAGCCCCAACAGCATTCCATGGTAGAAGTTTTCCTTCATATTGGAGCGCACTGCCGTGTCCCGCACGCTGATAGAATCCCACAGGTAGTCGTGCAGCATATCCTGAATGGTGGCCACGTCTCCCTTGGGAAAGGCCGCGCAGAAGCGGTTGATGCGGGATGTATCGGCCCGTGTCTCCTCCCGGAACCAGTCTTTTACCAGGTCGATGAACAGCTCCCGGACTTCCCGGTTGGGAAGGGCCAGTTTCATCTGCTTGCCGGGCAACCGGCCTTTGGAGGTCAGATAGCCGGTGGAATACAGAACACTCCAAATGTTGTCGATGGAGTCCTCGATGTCCCGGTAGGTCAACTCATGCCGGACCGTCTTGACGATGGTCTCGCCGTTGATGAGCTGCTCCACCTCGTCCCGGGTGGTCTGGTCTGCCTTTTGGAGCAGCCGCCGGATGATACCGTTGCCGCTGGTGTTGGCCCAGTAATTTTCCGGCTCGGCCTCCGGGTCGCGCAAAAGGATTTGTGCGTATTTGATTACATCCCATGGGCAGTAGATGGACACATTCCCGAATTGATACCCATCGTACCAGTCCCGCATGGCATCGTGATAGGCTCCCAAGCCGTAATAATCCAGAAGCTCTTTTACATCGTCGTCCGTAAAGCCGAAGCTGTCGCAGAAATAAGGGTCAGACACCGTCATCACATTCAGGTTGTTCAGCCCGGTAAAGATACTTTCTTTTGAGATGCGCAGGCAGCCGGTGAGGACCGCAAACTGCAGGCTGTCATTCGTTTTCAGCGCGTTGCCAAACAAATTGCGGATGAGGGACACCATCTCGTCGTAGTAGCCGCCCTGAAAGGCTTTGTCCAATGGCACGTCATATTCATCAATCAGAATGACAACTTTGCGGCCATAGTGTTTGGCCAGCAGCTGGGAAAGGGTATTCAGGCTGGCCGACAGAGCCTCATCGGTCATGGCGTAGATACCACCCTGAGCTGTACCTGTTTGGACCAACTGCCGGTAGAGAGCCTTTTCTTCATCGGAAAGTTTGTCGCTATCCCGCAGGAACTGGAACCGCGAAGCCTCATTTCCGATCAAAGTGCGCAGCGCAGCCACAGCGGATGCAAAGGTCAGGCCGTCCACACTTTTCAGGCTGATAAAGATCACCGGGAACTGCCCCTGGTATTCCGCGCACAGCTCTTTGTTTTCTGCGATTTTCAGGCCGTCAAACAGGCTCTTGTCCGTGCCGATCTCAAAAAAGCACTTCAGCATACTCATGTTCAAAGTCTTGCCAAAGCGCCGGGGGCGGGTGAAAAGGTTCACTTCACCCCAGTCCCGCAAAAGGTCTGCAATAAATCCTGTCTTGTCGACATAATAGAAGTCATTGGTCCGCAGTTTTTCAAAACCATCAATGCCAATGGGAAGCTTTTTCCTCACCTTGTTCACGCTCCTTTTTTACCTGTCAGAAGCCGCATATATTTTCAAGACCACTTTACCATGAAGCTGCCGGGCAGTCAAGACCGAACAGAATTCACATTCCTCATTCGCTCAAAGACCGCACAACAGGCCTCGGAACACCCTATATACTGCAGTTCCCGCCCTACAGGTGTCATAGGATGTCGTTTCGACGTTACCGGCGTATCATCATAGGCAGGCAATACCTTCTTATGCCTTTTCCTGATAGAGAATCATTTTTAAACAGATTGAATCTTGAACGGCATACAGAAAGCGACATTTTGAGGTCATTTTTTGCTTATAATGCCGTTCAAACGAAAAATCCGAACCCTCTGCGGCCTCCGGCCCGAGGGCGGCTTCCGTTCCCTCCGCCCGGAATCTGAATACCATTTCGCATATCTCCTTGCTGGCAATGGCTTATGCGGCGATCCACTCAAATCGTAATCGCCTTTTCCGCTCTCGCAAAACCTTCGCCCGCTCTATCGCTTGATTGTTTTCATCCGTATATGTGTTTGCTGGCTCTTGCTTCGCAGGGGCCTGTTTGTGTTGCCGCTTTCGGTTGGACATCAACGTACTGAATGACCGCTCTGTTTGTAGGTGGCGTTTTGCTCATCCCTAAAAAGACCGTCCGACAGAATTGCTCTTGACGAACGGTCTGGAATCGTATTTGGTTGTGCTCTCTGTCCAGGGATGTCCAGGGATGGAGCGGGGTGCGCTTCGGCCCTGGGCAAGAGCTGCAAAAGGATAGCTGCGAAGCAGCGCAAGGAAAATGCAGTTTTCCTTGGGATGAAATCGGGATGGCGAACGGAACGCCAGCCCGGTTTCATCAAGCCGTCTGCAAGACCGCAATTGCACCGGAACGGTGTATAATTGCGCCCTATTACAATAGGGTTGGAACGTCTCGGGCTTCCTGCAAATCGTGAATCATCTTTGACAGAGCCAGTACGACCTCCTGCTGACGAAATGAAAGTTTCAGCAGCTCCATCACCTGGTCATCGGTCAACTCTCCGGGGCAGATTAGGAAGCTCTCCAGCATTCCCCCGCGGGTGCAGAGACGATGGGTTCGGGCCTTGCGGGTCAGTTCCGGTACCCGGTGCTCCAGCATTTTTTCCTGGTGCTGGTAGTAGCGGAGCTTCTGTTCGGCCTTTTCCTTTTGGCCTTTCATGCGGTCCAGCTTTTCACTCATTTCCCCAACAAGCAAAACGGACGGCCCGCAGGGGCGGGACGGGGCGTTTTTCGGAAGTGTGGCTACACTTCCTATGCTTGCTGTTTTTGTTCTTCTCCGCTAATAGAACGTCCCGAACACTCTAAACTGCCCGCAAAATACGGGCTTCTCCTGAAAAAAGTGCAAAAAATAAAGGACGCTTCCGCGTCCCTCGCAAACAAAAGAAAACAGAGGATGGTTTTCAGGCATCCCCCGTTTCTTTCTTCTTTGGCTGTTCAATTTTTATAGCCCCGTCAATCGCACCCTCGATGATCGGCAGGTATTCTTCGGGACAAAGTTTCAGCTTGTGACCGACCCGTTGGCGCTGCTCACTTTCCGAGCGCAGCACTTCGGGATTGAAATACCGTTCCACAGGAAGCCCGCAGGTCTTGATAAGCTGGATTACGACCGGGAGGCTGGGGATTGTCCCTTTATTCTCAATGTTGGCGAGATACCGCCACTCAATACCTACCATTTCCGCCAGCGCCTTACGCGCCAGGTGGCCGCCGGTCAGGTCGGTGACCACCGTGGGACTTGGCATCAGGGC
>LBJMR02800__coassemble_262_pt1 | contig 50234 bp, 36 predicted proteins | sample LBJMR02800__metabat2_high_PE_009 | metagenome-assembled genome bin LBJMR02800
AGATCCTGTCCCGGCGGCAGAAGAACAACCCCTGCCTGATCGGCGAGGCCGGCGTGGGCAAGACCGCCATCGCCGAGGGCATCGCCGAGCGCATCGCCCGGGGGCAGGTGCCGGCCCAGCTGAAGGACAAGGAGATCTATCTGCTGGACCTGACCGCCCTGGTGGCGGGCACCCAGTTCCGCGGGCAGTTCGAGCAGCGGGTCAAGGGCCTGCTGAACGAGGTGAAGCAGGCGGGCAACGTGATCCTGTTCATCGACGAGATCCACACCATCACCGCCGCCGGCGAGAGCGAGGGCGCCATGAACGCCGGCAACATCCTCAAGCCCGCCCTCTCCCGCGGGGAGATCCAGGTGATCGGCGCCACCACTTTCTCGGAGTACCGCAAGTATATCGAGAAGGACCAGGCCCTGGAGCGCCGGTTCCAGCCGGTGCGGGTGGAAGAGCCCAGCATCGCCGACACCATCGCCGTGATGAACGGCATCAAACGCTATTACGAGGCCTACCACCACGTCCAGGTGCCGGCCGGCGTGGTCCAGGCGGCGGTGACCCTGTCCGAGCGGTACATCACCGACCGCTACCTGCCCGACAAGGCCATCGACCTGCTGGACGAGGCCTGCGCCAGCTGCAACCTGGCCCACCCCGAGATCTCGGCCTACCTGGAGGCCCGGAAAGAGCTGGACGCCCTCAAGCAGGAGGAGACCGAGATGGAATCCGCCAGCACCAACGAGGCCATCGACTACGAGGCGGTGGCCGAGCGCAAGACCCGCATCGCCCAGCTGGAGGCCGAGCTGCCCGCCAAACAGGCCGCCGCCAGCGAGATCCAGGTGACCATGGACGACCTGGCCCGGGTGATCGAGCTGTGGACCGGCATCCCCGCCGTCAAGATCCGGGAGACCGAGTATGTCCGCCTGGCCACCCTGGAGGAAGAGCTGAAAAAGAAGGTGATCGGCCAGGACGAGGCCGTCCACCTGGTGGCGCAGGCGGTCAAGCGCAGCCGCGCCGACCTGGCCGGCCGCCGCCGCCCCGCCAGCTTCATCTTCGTGGGGCCCACCGGCGTGGGCAAGACCGAGCTGGTCAAGCAGCTGGCCGGGCAGCTGTTCAGCGGCCCGGACCCCCTGATCCGGCTGGACATGAGCGAATATATGGAGAAATACGCCGTCAGCCGGATGATCGGCTCGCCCCCGGGCTATGTGGGCTATGAGGAGGCCGGCCAGCTGACCGAGAAGGTCCGCCGCCGCCCCTACAGCGTGGTGCTGTTCGACGAGATCGAAAAGGCCCACCCCGACGTGCTGAACATCCTGCTGCAGATCCTGGACGAGGGCAAGATCAACGACGCCCAGGGCCGTACGGTGGATTTCTCCAACACGGTCATCTGCATGACCTCCAACGCCGGCTCTTCGGAGCAGGGGACCGGGGGCCTGGGCTTCAACAAGAGCGCCGGGGAGATGACCGCCGACAAGACCATGAAGGCCCTGCGCCAGTTCCTGCGGCCCGAGTTTTTGGGCCGTGTGGATGAGGTCATCGTCTTCCAGCCCCTGGGCAGCGAGACGCTGGAGAAGATCGCCGCCCTCATGCTGGAAGAATACCGCCCCGGCATGGAGGCCAAGGGCATCGCCTACCGCTACACCCCCGCGGCCCTCAAGGCCCTGGTGGCCCAGTGCGAGGGGGGCAAGTTCGGCGCGCGGGACCTGCGCCGGATCATCCGCAAGACGGTGGAGGACGAGGCCGCCAACCGCATCGTGGACGGCCAGCTGGCCGCCGGCGGCAGCCTGACGGTGGACGCCGGCCCCGACGGCAAGGTGGTCATCCTGTAAAATTGGCAAACTGTTCTACAAACAGTCGAAACCCCCGCCCGGCCTGCCGGCGCGGGGTCCTAAAGATCGAGCGCCGGGAGCGCGCAGGGCCGTGGGGCCGGGCGCGCGGCCCGGCGCTGCCTTTTGCCCCGGTGCGGCGCGCCGGGAGCGGAAATTTTCCAAAAGCACTTTCCAACAGTAAAGCAAAATGCTATACTAAAAGAGCGCAGCCGCGGCAAAGGGCCAAAGCTGCCGACAAAAAGTATAGAAACGCGAAATATGTACAGGAGGGAGATTGTTCCTTTGACCCAGCTTCTGATACGCGCTTTTGTCAAGGACCACCAGAACCGGCAGGACCCTGCCGTCCGGGAGCGCTACGGCCGGCTGGCCGGCATCGTGGGGGTGGTCTGCAACCTGCTGCTTTTTGCGGGCAAGGTGACGGTGGGCACCCTGTTCGGCTCCATCGCCATCACGGCCGATGCGGTCAACAACCTGTCCGACGCTTCGTCCAGCGTGGTCAGCCTGGTGGGCTTCAAGCTGGCGGCCAAGGCCCCCGACGCCGAGCATCCCTACGGCCACGCCCGCTACGAATACGTGGCCGGGCTGGCGGTCAGCACCATGATCATGGCCATCGGCCTCAGCCTGCTCAAAGAGTCGGTGGTCAAGGTCATCCACCCCGAGCCGGTGGGCTTCAGCCTGCTGACGGTGGGGGTGCTGCTGGCCTCCATCGCGGTCAAGCTGTGGCTCAGCCGGTTCAACCGCACCGTCGGCCAGGCCATCCACTCCGACACCCTGCTGGCCACCGCCGCCGACAGCCGCAACGACGTGATCTCCACCGGCGTCGTCCTGCTCTCGGCGGTGCTGTGCAATGCCACCGGTCTGGACGTCATCGACGGCGTCATGGGCGTGGGGGTGGCGGCCTTCATCCTGTGGTCGGGCTGGGGCCTGGTGCAGGATACCCTCAGCCCCCTGCTGGGGGAGAGCCCTTCCCCCGAGCTGGTGACCGAGCTGGAGAAAAAAGTCCTGTCCTACCCGCGGGTGCTGGGGGTCCACGACCTGATGGTCCACGACTACGGCCCGGGGCGGCAGTTCGCCTCCCTGCACGTGGAGTTCCCCACCGAGGTGGACCCGCTGGACGCCCACGACCTGATCGACAACATCGAGCGGGACGTCCGGGAGGAGATGCACATCCAGCTGACCATCCACTATGACCCCATCGTCACATCTGACGCCCGGGTGGGGGTGCTGCGGGCCCGCCTGAGCCAGGAGCTGGCCCGGATCGACCCCGCCCTTTCCATCCACGACCTGCGGCTGGTGCCGGGACCCACCCACACCAACGTCCTGTTCGACCTGGTGTTCCCGGCGGGGTACCCCGGCGACCAGCAGGCCGTCCGGGCCCGCCTGGAAGAGTTCGTCACCGCCCAGGATATGTCCTACATCTGCAAGATCAAGGTGGAACAGAGCTATGTCGCGGCCCAGCCCGCGCCAAGCGCCAAAAAGGGGGAGAACTGATGCTGAACGAAACTTACCGCCGGATGCTGGCCAACAAGAGCGTCATCCGGGAGACCGCCGCCTACGGCCAGCGCCGCGCCGCCGAGATCGGCCGGGAGAACGTGTTCGACTACTCGCTGGGCAACCCCAGCGTGCCCTGCCCGCCGGCCTTCACGGAGGCCATGCAGGACCTGCTGGCCCATGAGGACCCGGTGGCCCTGCACGGCTACTGCCCCAACCAGGGGGACCCGGGGTTCCGCACGGCGGTGGCCGCCCATCTGCGGGCCCGGTTCGGCCTGCCCTATGAGCAGAAGCATATCTTCCCCACCACCGGCGCGGCGGGGGCCATCGCCCACGCCCTGCGGGCCGTCACGGCCCCCGGCGACCAGGTGCTGACCTTTGCCCCCTACTTCCCGGAGTACGGCCCCTACGTGGCGGGCGCCGGCGCAGAGCTGCGGGTGGTGCCCGCCCAGGCCCCGGCCTTCCAGCCCAACCTGGACGCCCTGGAGGCCATGCTGACCCCCGGCGTCGCCGCCGTCCTCATCAACACCCCCAACAACCCCACCGGCGTGGTCTATTCGGCCGGGACGCTGGCCCGGCTGGCCGACATCCTGGCCCGGAAAAGCGCCGCCTACGGCCACACCATCTTCCTGGTCAGCGACGAGCCCTACCGGGACATCGTCTTTGACGGGGGGACGGTGCCCTACCCGGCGGCCTTCTACCCCCACACCCTGACCTGCTTCTCCTTCTCCAAGAGCCTGAGCCTGCCCGGCGAGCGCCTGGGCTATGTGGCGGTGGCCCCCGGCTGCGAAGGGGAGGAGGTGCTGGTGGACATGATGGCCCAGATCTCCCGCTTCACCGGCCACAACTGCCCCCCCAGCATCATCCAGAAGGCGGCGGCCCGCTGCCTGGACGTCACCAGCGACCTGGCGGTCTACGAGGAGAACATGAACCTGCTCTACGACGCTTTGCGGGGGCTGGGCTTTGAGGTGGAGCGCCCGGGCGGGACCTTCTATATCTTCCCCAAGGCGCTGGAGCCCGACGCCAACGCGTTCTGCCGCAAGGCCCGGGAATTTGACCTGCTGCTGGTGCCCAGCGATACCTTTGGGGTGGAGGGCTATGTCCGGCTGGCCTACTGCATCGAGACCGAAAAGGTCCGCCGCAGCCTGCCCGCCCTGGAACGGCTGGCGGCTGCCTACAAGTAAACGAACCGTATCATACGGCTTGTAATATGACAGAGAGGAAAGGGAACTGACCATGGAAAAGATCAAGATGACCACCCCCCTTGTGGAAATGGACGGCGACGAGATGACCCGCATCCTGTGGCGGAGCATCAAGGAGGAACTGATCCTGCCCTTTGTGGATCTCAAGACCGAGTATTATGACCTGGGCCTGCCCAACCGGGACGCCACCGGCGACCAGGTGACGATGGACGCCGCCCTGGCCAACAAGAAGTACGGCGTGTCGGTCAAGTGCGCCACCATCACCCCCAACGCCCAGCGGATGGACGAGTACAAGCTGCACGAGATGTGGAAGAGCCCCAACGGCACCATCCGCGCCGTGCTGGACGGCACCGTGTTCCGCGCCCCCATCATGATCGACTGCATCAAGCCGGCGGTCCGCAGCTGGAAAAAGCCCATCACCATCGCCCGCCACGCCTACGGCGACGTGTACAAGTGCACCGAGTTCCGGGTGCCGGGCCCCGGCCGGGCCGAGCTGCGCTTTGCCGGCGAGGACGGCTCGAAGCAGGAGGCCGTCATCTACGATTTCGAGTGCCCCGGCGTGCTGCAGGGCTCCTACAACAAGGACAGCTCCATCGCCAGCTTTGCCCGCAGCTGCTTTGCCTACGCCCTGGACGCCAGGCAGGACCTGTGGTTCGGCGCCAAGGACACCATCTCGAAAAAGTACGACCACACCTTCAAGGACATCTTCCAGGAGATCTACGACGCCGAATACAAGGAGCAGTTCGAGGCCGCCGGCATCACCTACTTCTACAGCCTGATCGACGACATCGTGGCCCGGGTCATCCGCAGCGAGGGCGGCTTCATCTGGGCCTGCAAGAACTACGACGGCGACGTGATGAGCGATATGGTCTCCACCGCCTTCGGCTCGCTGGCCATGATGACCAGCGTCCTGGTCAGCCCCGACGGCAAGTACGAGTACGAGGCCGCCCACGGCACCGTCACCCGCCACTATTACCGCTGGCTGAAGGGCGAAAAGACCTCCACCAACCCCATGGCCACCATTTTTGCCTGGTCCGGCGCCCTGAAAAAGCGGGGCGAGCTGGACGGCCTGCCCGGCCTGGTGGCCTTTGGCGAGGCGCTGGAGGCCGCCAGTCTCCAGACCCTGAACGACGGCGTCATGACCAAGGACCTGTGCGCCCTGGCCGAGGGGGTCACCCCCACCGCCGTGGACAGCGAAGCCTTCATCCAGGCCATCCGCCAGCGGCTGGAGGCCCGGCTGGGCGCGTAAGGCCCGGCCTGCGAAACCACTCGATCCTGCCTTTGTTTTGTCCCGCCCGGCGCAGAACGCCCGGCGGGACTTTTTTGCAAAATTCTTGCCTTTGGCAAACTTTTCAGGTACAATAAATGTGGCTGTCAAAATGCACGATAAGATTTCGTCGGATCGGCATGATTTTGACCGAAAGAGAGAAAAGACCGCAAATTCCTTTAGGATAGGAGGACAAGACCTTTGAAACGACTGGTGATCGAAACGCCCCGCCAGTCCCAGCGCGTGCTGGAGGGGCTGTACCGGGACATGGAGCGCCGGATCGCTTCCAGCCCGCTGGGCCTGTGCCCGGTGGATATGGCGCTGAATTTCCTGCGGCTGTGCCATGCGCAGACCTGCGGCAAGTGCGTGCCCTGCCGGGTGGGCCTGGGCCAGCTGACCATGATGCTGGAGGACGTGCTGGACGGCGAGGGGGGCCTTGATCTGATCGACCGGATCGAGAGCACGGCCCAGGTCATCTCGGACACTGCCGACTGCGCCATCGGCTACGAGGCGGCCCGGATGGTGCTGCAGGGGGTGCGCGGCTTCCGGGACGACTACGAGGAGCACCTGCTGCGGGGCCGCTGCATCTGCGGGCTGCAGCACTCCATCCCCTGCACGGTGGTCTGCCCGGCCCACGTGGACGTCCCCGGCTACATCGCCCTGGTCAAGGCGGGCCGCTGCGAGGACGCCGTCCGCCTGATCCGCAAGGACAACCCCTTCCCGGCGGTGTGCGGCTATGTCTGCGAGCACCCCTGCGAGGCCCGCTGCCGCCGCCACATGGTGGACGACGCGGTGAACATCTGCGGCATCAAGCGCTATGCGGTGGACCACGCCGGCCCCATCGAGCCGCCCCCCTGCGCCGAGCCCACCGGCAAAAAGGTGGCCATCGTGGGCGGCGGCCCCGGCGGTCTGACGGCGGCCTACTTCCTCACCCTGATGGGTCACAGGGCCGTGGTCTACGAACAGCGCCACAAACTGGGCGGGATGCTGCGCTACGGCATCCCCGACTACCGCCTGCCCCCCGACGTGCTGGACAAGGACATCCAGTACATCCTGGACACCGGGGTCGAGACGGTCATGGACACCGAGGTGGGCGGCCCCGACCTGAGCCTGGACCAGCTGAAGGCCCAGTACGACGCGGTGTACATCTCCATCGGCGCCCACGACGACAAAAAGCTGCGCATCCCCGGCGAGGACAGCCAGGGCGTGGTCAGCGCCGTGCGGATGCTGCGGGACATCGGCGAAGGCCGGGTCCCCGACCTGGCGGGCAAGCGGGTGGTGGTGATCGGCGGCGGCAACGTGGCCATGGACGCCACCCGCACCAGCCTGCGGCTGGGGGCCGCCCATGTGACCTGCGTCTACCGCCGCCGGGTGGAGGATATGACCGCCCTGCCCGAAGAGGTGGACGAGGCCAAGGCGGAGGGCGGCGAGATCCTGCCCCTGCACGCCCCCGACCACATCGAAGTGGACGAGAACGGCCACGCCGCGGCCCTGTGGGCCCAGCCCCAGCTGATCGGCAGGGTGGGCCGGGACGGCCGGCCTGCGCCCCAGAAGGCCGCCACCCCGCCGGTCCGCATCCCCTGCGACTACGTCATCGTGGCCATCGGCCAGGCCATCCACTCCAAGCCCTTTGAGGAGGGCGGCATCGGCACCCGCTGGGGGGCCATCCAGGCCGAGAGCTCTTCCTTCGTGCCGGGCAGCGGCAACGTGTTCGCCGGCGGCGACGCGGTGTCCGGGCCGGCCACCGTCATCCGCGCGGTGGCGGCGGGCAAGGTCGCAGCCGACAACATCGACAGCTTCCTGGGCTACCACCACACCATCACGGTGGACGTGGAGGTGCCCGCGCCCCAGCTGACCAACACCCCGGCCTGCGGCCGGGTCAACCTGCGGGGCCGCCCCATCGAGGCCATCGCCGGCGACTTTGGCCTGGTGACCGACGGCATGACCGAGGAAGAGTGCCAGCAGGAGTGCAGCCGCTGCCTGCGCTGCGACCACTTCGGCTACGGCGTGTTTAAGGGAGGAAGAAATATCAAATGGTAACACTGAACATCGACGGCCGGACCATCTGCGTGCCGGAAGGGACCACCATCCTGGACGCCGCCCTCTCGGCCGGGATCCATATCCCCCACCTGTGCTACCTGAAAGGGATCAACGAGATCGGCGCCTGCCGGCTGTGCTGCGTCGAGGTGGAAGGGGAGGACAAGCTCATCCCCGCCTGCAACAACGTGGTGGCCGAGGGCATGGCCATCCACACCAACAACGCCCGGGTCCGGCTGGCCCGGCGCACCAACCTGCAGCTGATCCTCAGCCGGCACGACTCCAAGTGCGCCCTCTGCGTGCGCAGCGGCAACTGCGAGCTGCAGACCCTGTCCAACGACCTGGGCCTGGTGTCCAGCCCCTTCCGGGAAAACCTGCCGGCCGAAAAACTGCGCCGCTGGGACCGCACCTTCCCCCTGATCCGGGACACCACCAAGTGCATCGAGTGCATGCGCTGCATCCAGATCTGCGACAAGGTCCAGAGCCTGAACGTCTGGGACCTGGTGGCCACCGGCAGCCACACCCGGGTCAACGTGTCGGAAAACCGCACCATTCGGGAGGCCGACTGCTCGCTGTGCGGCCAGTGCATCACCCACTGCCCGGTGGGCGCTTTGCGGGAGCGGGACGACGTCCAGGCGGTGCTGCGGGCCATCGAGGACCCCGAGACGGTCACGGTGGTCCAGATCGCGCCGGCGGTCCGCACCGCCTGGGGCGAGGCCTTTGGGCTGGAGCCTGAGCAGGCCACCGTCAACCGGCTGGCCGGCGCGTTGCGGCAGGTGGGCTTTGACTATGTGTTCGACACCAGCTACTCCGCCGACCTGACCATCATGGAAGAGAGCGCCGAGTTCCTGGACCGGCTGGGCAAAGGGGAGCTGGAGCAGTACCCCATGTTCACCAGCTGCTGCCCCGGGTGGGTGCGGTTCGTCAAGAGCCAGTTCCCCCAACTGGTGGGCCAGCTGTCCACCGCCAAGAGCCCCCAGCAGATGTTCGGCGCGGTGGTCAAGAACTGGTTCGCCCGGCGGATCGGGGTGGCCCCCGAGAAGATCTGCTGCGTGTCCGTCATGCCCTGCGTGGCCAAAAAAGCAGAGTGCGACCTGCCCACCATGCGCAACGCCGAAGGCGTCCCCGATGTGGACTACGTCCTGACCACCCGGGAGGTGGTCCGGCTGCTGCGGTCGGAGCACGTGCCGGTGGCCTCGGTGCTGGAGGCCCCCTTCGACCGGCTGCTGGGGGATTACACCGGCGCGGGCGTCATCTTCGGCGCCACCGGCGGCGTCATGGAGGCCGCCCTGCGCACCGCCTATTACCGTGTGACCGGGACCAACCCCCGGCCCGACGCTTTCCGCAGCGTGCGGGAGGCCCGCCGCGGGGATGCCCGCGCCTGGCGGGAGGCGGAGTTCGACATCGCCGGCAGCACCGTCCGGGTGGCGGTGGCCAGCGGCCTGGGCAACGCCCGGGCCCTGTGCGAGGCCATCGTCAAGGGCGAGGTGCAGGTCCAGTTTGTGGAGATCATGGCCTGCCCCGGCGGCTGCGCGGGCGGCGGCGGCCAGCCCATCCACTGCGACGACGTCGAGCGGGCCCACGAGCGGGGCCAGGTGCTGTATGGCCTGGACCGGGCCAGCGCCGTCCGCTTCAGCCACGAGAACGCCGACGTCCTGGCCCTCTACCGGGAGGAGCTGGGCGAGCCTTTGAGCGAGGAAGCCGAGACCTGGCTCCACACCGACCACTTCGCCTGGCAGATGCCGGGCGGGCCCGGATCGGAACAGGCACTGTAAACAAAAAAGAGGGCCGGCCCCATTGTGCGGGGCCGGCCCTTTTGGTTGGTACGACTTTAAGAGTTCTTCATGACCACGTTCTCGACGCTGTCCGCGATCTCCTCGCAGGCGTCGGCGCATTTTTCCAGATAGGTGTAGATCTCCTCCCAGGCCATGATCTCGCGGATGTCCAGCCCCGGTTCCACGTGCAGCTGGCGCATATTGGCGATGAACAGGCGGTCGCTCTCCTCCTCCAGGGAGTTGATGTGGATGATGTACTCCTTCAGCTTTTTGGAGTGGCGGAAGTCGGCAAACTCCTCGAGCATCTTGCAGACTTCCTCGCAGCCGCGGATCACCACGTCCAGCATATTGATGGCGTCGGGGCGGATGCTCTGGATGTTGTGGATGTACACCCGCATGCAGACTTCCTCGATCTTGTCGGTCAGGGTGTCGATGTTGGTGCTCAGGGCCGAGATGTCCTCCCGCTCGATGGGGGTGATAAAGGCCTTGGCCAGCTTGTCGGTCATGCCGTGGCGGCATTTGTCGGCGGCGTGCTCGATGTCGTGGATCTGGTCCATCCACTGGGGCATCCGGGCCGGGTCAAAGCTGCGGAAAATGTCCTTCAGCATCAGGGCAGCCTTGCTGGCAAAACCGGCGCACTCGATAAAATTGTCAAAATAAATGGCGTCCTGCTTTTTCGACATAATTGCTTACTCCTTTTATGTTACCAGATCTGCATGAATACCTTGGCCATGACAAAGCTGATGAGGCCGCACCCGGGGAAGGTGAAGATCCAGGTCAGCATCATATCCTTGACGACGCCGTAGTTGATGGCGGACAGACGCTTGACCGCGCCCACGCCCATGATGGCGCTGGTCTTGGTGTGGGTGGTGGACACCGGGATGCCCAGCAGGCTGGAATACAGCAGGCAGAGCGCGCCCGCCAGGTCGGCGCAGAAGCCCTGGTACCGCTCCAGCTTGACCATGTCCATGCCCACCGACTTGATGATCTTTTCGCCGCCCACGCTGGTGCCCAGGGCCATGACCACGCTGCACAGCAGCATCAGCCAGACGGGGATCTCCATGCCGGCCACCGAGCCCTGGCCATGGGCAAAGGCCAGCCCCAGGAACAGCACGCCGATGAACTTCTGGCCGTCCTGGGCGCCGTGCATGAAGCTCATGCCCGCGGCGCCGGCGATCTGGGCCACGCGAAAAAAGCGGTTGGCGGCCCGCAGCTCGATGTTGCGGCACAGGATGGTGACCAGCTTGCAGATGATCCAGCCGGTGGCAAAGCCCAGCAGCAGGCTGAGGGCCAGGCCGTACAGCACCTTGACCCACTCGTTGAAGTTGATGCCGCCCACGCCCCCCTGGATGGCGATGGCCGCGCCGGACAGGCCGGCGATCAGGCTGTGGCTCTCGCTGGTGGGGATGCCAAAGATGGACGCGCCCACGCTGTAGACCACGATGGACAGCAGCGCCGCGCACAGGGCGATCAGGGCGCTGCCGGTGTCGGAGCCAAAGTCCACCATGTTGCTGATGGTGGAGGCCACCGAGCTGTTGATCTGGGTCATGACGAACACGCCGAGAAAGTTGAAAAAGGCGCTCATCCAGATGGCCTGGCGCACACCGAGGCACCGGGTGGTGACGCAGGTGGCGATGGCGTTGGGCGCATCGGTCCAGCCGTTGACGAAGATGACCCCCAGTGTGAACGCCACGGTGACGATCAGGATCGGGTTGCCGGCCAGCTGCCCCCAAAACGAGGTAAATGACAGATCCATAAAATTGATACAGACTCCTTTCGGCAGGTCCAGCGGGGCGGCGCAGGCCGCAGTCCGGCCTTGAGCGGCCCCGGGACGGGAAACGAAACGCCCCTGTCGGGCCGAAGCCGCAAAACATCCAAGAGCTGAGACTTTCTGCACGCACCGATGCACGAAAATCTTACATCTATTTTACTTGATTTATATCTGTTTTGCAAGAATAATGTCGCGCCAAAAGGCGCTGCCCGCGGCAGGCATACAAAAAAGCAGCGGTCCCACGCTGGAAACCGCTGCCTATCGCCGTACTTTTACCTATATTTTACGATTCTTTTACATTGTGCCGCGCCGCAGAGCGCCGTCCTTCAGCCCAGGCGGGCGTATTCCTCGTCGGAGACGGCCTCGTACCACTCGTTGCGGGTGTCCTCGCCGGGCACCTCGAGGGCCACGTGGGAGAACCAGCTGTCTTTGGCTGCGCCGTGCCAGTGCTTGACCTCGGGGGGGATGACCACCGTGTCGCCGGGGGCCAGCGGCTGGGCCGGCTTGCCCCATTCCTGGTACCAGCCGCGGCCGGCGGTGCACAGCAGGATCTGCCCGCCGCCCTGGGCCGCGTGATGGATGTGCCAGTTGTTGCGGCAGCCCGGCTCAAAGGTGACGTTGGCGGCAAAGACGCCGTTCTCGCCGCCGAGGGGCTTCAGGTAGCTCTGGCCCACGAAGTAGGCGGCATAAGCGTCGTTGGGGGCGCCCAGGCCGAACAGGCCGCCCTCCGGCTCCTGGGCCTCCTCGTCGGCCCAGACCTCCTTGGCCATCCGGAAGGCGGCCCAGGCCTTGGGCCACCCGGCGTAAAAGGCCGCGTGGGTGATGATCTCCGCGATCTCGGAGCGGGTGATGCCGTTCTTTTTGGCGCTCATCAGGTGAAACTGGAAGGAAGAATCCACCAGCCCCTGCGAAAGCAGGGAGACCACCGTGACCAGGGAGCGGTCTCGGAGGGAGAGCTTATCTTCCCGGCTCCATACCTCGCCGAAAAGGACGTCATCGTTGAGCTGGGCAAACTTGGGAGCGAATGCGCCGAGCTGGTCCCGCCCGGCTGTCTGTTTGACTGCCATTGTTTCTGCCTCCATTCGTTGATGCAGTGGTTTGATGGCTCTATTGTAGCGCATCCGGGCGGGAATGTCGAATACTTCGTTTTTATGTTCAAACATTCCCAAAACGTATGCGTTCCGTCCGGCCCGGCGGGGAGGCGAGAAAAAGTCCTGCCCGGCCGACGGCTCGGACGGACAGGACAGGCAGGACGGAGATCAGACGCTCATTTTGATGCGGGAGGCGGGCAGCTTGTTCATGGCGCTCTGGTCCAGGTTGGCGGTCAGGGCTTCGCCGGCGGCGGCCATGTCCGCGTCCACCAGGGCGGCGCCCATATCCGACAGGATGGTGGCCCGCAGGGTGTCCAGGGTCATGGTCTCGAGGGGGTCCAGACGCATGGCGATCAGCAGGGAGGTGGCGCCGTAGTCCACCGCCGCAGCCTCGCCGATGCCAAGGCCGCCCAGGGTGGCGGCGGCTTCCTCGGAGAAGGTGCCGTCCATCTGGCTGCGGCTCAGGAAGCTGGAGCTGAGCTGGGCGGCGGCGTCCTCGGCGGTGAGCTCGGCGTCCAGCACGGCGTAGATGCCGGGCAGGGCGTCCGCCACCACCTGGTCAAAGGTGTCGGGGGTGCTGGCCGCCGCGGCCTCCTGGGCAAGGCGGCGCATCTCGGCGGTCTGGTCCTCGTCCGCAAAGGCGAAGGTGGAGGTGTTGTAGAGGGGGACGGTGGCGTAGCGGAGGTAGAGCATCTCGTTTTGGAGATGGTCGGTCAGCTCCTCGTCGGTGAGGGGGGTCTCGCCCTCCTGGCCGTAGATCAGGTCGATGAGGGCGGTCTGCTTAGCCAGGTTGTATTCGTAGTTGCGGATGGTGTCCTCCCCGATGCCGTTGGCGGCGTAGAGGCTGCCGTAGTTTTGCAGCAGCTGGTCGGTGTAGCTGTCAGCCTGGGCGGTGTAGGCGGGGTCCAGCTCACCGCCCAGCTCGGCAAACCGGGCTTCCACCGCCACGTAGCGGCGCAGCTCCTCCAGGGTGGTCTGGGCCACAAAGTCGCTGACGGTGACGGCCTCGCCCCCGTCGGGGGTGATGGTCTCGTTCAAAAAGGATTTGACGCTGGCGGGGTCCTGGTCCTCTCCGGCGTACTGGGCGGCCTGCTGGTAGGCATCGAACTGGGCCAGCAGGTACAGGCCCGAGCTGATCTCCTGCCCGCCGATGGCGCCCACCGTAGCGGGGGTGGAGATATGGCAGCCGGCCAGGGATAAGCAGAGCGCCAGCGCACTGGCCAGCGCGAGCAGTTTTTGTTTCATGTGCGGTATGCTCCTTTGCTGTTTTTTGAGCGGATAGCTCCCTCAGTATAAACCCGGCGGGCGGGGCGCGTCAAGGGTTTGGGGCCGAAGGGGCGGCGGTTTTGTCCTGGATGGCGGCCATGGCCTGCAAAAGCTGCTGCAGCAGCTCGAGGGGCTTTTCCTCCTCCCGCAGGCGGACCGACAGGTAGGGCCTGGCCCCGGCCCCCGCGGTCACCCGGCCGTCGAAGGCGGCCAGCAGGCCGCGGATCATGGGCAGGTCCAGCTTTTCCAGCGAGAGGGTCAGCAGGTCCTTTTTCTGGGTGACCTCGTACACCCCCACCGATGCCGCCAGCACCCGGACGAGGGAGACGTTCACCAGGTCGCTGACCGAGGCCGGCGGGTCGCCGTAGCGGTCGATCAGTTCGTCCAGGACGTCGGCGGCGTCGGCGGGGTTCTGGATGGCGGCGATCCGGCGGTAGGCCTCGATCCGGCCGGGGCCGTCGGGGATATACCGCTCGGGGATATAGGCGTCCACCCGCAGGTCCACCAGGCACTCGCTCTTGTCCCGCTGGACCGGCTCGCCCCGGGCGGCGGCGATGGCCTGGTTGAGCATCTTCATATAGAGGTCGTAGCCCACGGCCTCCATGTGGCCGTGCTGGCTGTGGCCCAGCAGGTTGCCCGCGCCCCGGATCTGCAGGTCCCGCATGGCGATGCGGAAGCCCGAGCCGAAGGCGGTGAACTCCCGGATGGCGGACAGCCGCTTCTGGGCGATGTCGGACAGGGTCTTGTCCCGGCGGAAGGTGAAGTAGGCGTAGGCCTTGCGGCCGCTGCGGCCCACCCGGCCCCGCAGCTGGTACAGCTGGGCCAGGCCCATCCGGTCGGCATCCTCGATGATCAGGGTGTTGCAGTTGCGCACGTCGATGCCCGTTTCGATCAGGGTGGTGCAGACCAGAACGTCCAGCTCGCCGTTCAGCAGCTTTTCCCAGACGGGGTTCAGCTCTTCCTCGGTCATTTTGCCGTGGGCGATGCCCACCCGGGCCCCGGGGGCCATCCGCTGGACCCGGGCGGCGGTGGTCTCGATGTTGTCCACCCGGTTGTGCAGGTAGTAGACCTGCCCGCCCCGGGCCAGCTCCTTTTTGATGGCCTCGGCCAGGATGACCTCGTTGTATTCCAGCACAAAGGTCTCCACCGGCTGGCGCTCGAAGGGGGGCTCCTCGATGGTGGACATATCCCGGATGCCGCTCATGGCCATGCTGAGGGTGCGGGGGATGGGGGTGGCGGACAGGGTGAGCATATCCACCCCGATGAAGTTCTGTTTCAGTTTTTCCTTGTGGCGGACGCCGAAGCGCTGTTCCTCGTCGATGATGACAAGGCCCAGGTCGTGGAAGCGGACGTCCTTGGACAGCAGCCGGTGGGTGCCCACCACGATGTCGGCGCTGCCGGCCTGCAGGCTGCGCAGGGCCTCCTTCTGCTGTTTGGCGGTGCGGAAGCGGGACAGCAGCTCCACCCGGACCGGGAAAGCCTCCATCCGGGAGAGGATGGTGTTGTAGTGCTGCCAGGCCAGCAGGGTGGTGGGGGCCAGGATGGCGCACTGTTTGCCCCCCATCACGCACTTGAAGGCGGCCCGCAGGGCCACCTCGGTCTTGCCGACCCCCACGTCCCCGCAGAGCAGCCGGTCCATGGGCCAGGCGTGCTCCATATCGTTTTTGATCTCGGCGGTGGCGGCCAGCTGGTCCTCGGTCTCGTCGTACTCAAAACGGGCCTCGAAGTCCTGCTGCCACTCGCCGTCCGGGGGGAAGGCGAAGCCTCTGGCCTGCTTGCGGCGGGCGTAGAGCTCGATCAGCTCCTGGGCCATCTCCTCGGTGGCTTTTTTGACCCGGGCGCGGGTGCGCTGCCACTCGGCGCCGCCCAGCTTGGCCAGGCGGACCTTGTCCTCGTCGCCGGGGGGCGTGTAGCGGCTGAGCAGGTCCAGCTGAGTGACCGGCACATACAGCACGTCCGAGCCGGAATACTGGATCTTGAGGTAATCCTTGGTGGCGCCCTGGACCTCCAGCCGCTGGATGCCGGCGTACATGCCGATGCCGTGGCTCTGGTGGACCACATAGTCCCCCGGCTTGACGTCGGCCAGGCTGGACAGGGCGTCCTTGTTCTTTTTGCGCTTTTTGGCGGCGGCCCCGGCGGCTTCGTCCACGCCGTGGCGGCGGCTGGTCAGGACGGCGCAGCGGGCAAAGGGCAGGGTGCAGCCGGCGTTCAGGTGGCCCGGCAGCACCTGCACCAGCCCCGGCGAGGGCCGGATGTCCCGGCTCATGCTGACGGTGTAGCCCTTGTCGGTCAGGTCCCGGGTGAGGGCGGCCGCGCCCTTGGGGGTGCCGGAATAGAGGGTGACGGCATACCCCTGCTGGACCAGGGGGTCCAGGTCCTCCAGCAGGCTGCGCAGCTCCCCGTTCCAGCTGGGGGAGACGTGGGCCTCGGCGTTGATGAGGTCCTTGAGCTTGAACTCGTTCATCCCCCGCAGGAAGTTCTCGCACAGGAGGGTGGGGTACTTCTCCGCGGCTGCGGCCAGGCCGGCCATGGTCTGGTAGAGCACGTCCAGGCCGGGGCAGAGCAGCCCCTCTTCCAGCAGGCCGGTCAGCTCCTCGCCGCGGCGGTACTCGGCGGCCTTCTGGGCGTCCCGGATGCCGCCCACCTCATCCAGGATGAGCAGGGGCGCGTCCAGGTGGTCCAGCAGGGTGGCGGGCTGGGGGTAGCGGATGCCGTAGTATTTGTCCATGGCCTCGGGCATCTGGCCGGCGTCCAGCTGGGCCAGATCGGGAGCCATAGCCTGCTCCAGGGCGGCGCGGCGCTTGCCCCGGGCTTTTTGGGCGGCGGCGCGCAGGGCCGCGGCGGTCTCCTCGCAGCTGCCGAACAGCACCTCCCGGGCGGGGGAAAGGTAGATCTTGCTCAGGGAGGCGTCCCGCCGCTGGCTCATCAGGTCGAAGGAGGAGATGGAGTCGATCTCCTCGTCCCAGAACTCGAGGCGGGCCGGGGCGTGCATATCCGGGGGATAAATGTCCACGATGTCGCCCCGGACGCTGAACTGGCCGGGCCCCTCCACCTGGCTGCGGCGGATGTAGCCCGCCGCAAACAGCTGCCGGACCAGCGCGTCCCGGGAGAAGGACATCCCCGGCTTGAGGGTCAGGGTGTTGGCCATGAACTCGGCCCGGGGCACGGTGTACTGCAGCAGGGCCTCGACGGGGACGCAGACGGCCTTCAGCCGCCCTCCCGCCAGAGCGCCCAGCACCGACAGGCGGCGGTACTCGTATTCGCGGCCCGCCCCCTCCACCGGGCGGAGCATGAAGTCCCGCGGGGGAAAGACATCCGCCGCCACCCCCAGGGTGTTGAGGTCGGCGGCAAAGTGGGTGGCCTCGGCCTCGCCGGGGGTCACGATGCACAGAGGATGCTCCAGGTCGCGGGCCAGCAGGGCATAGACCAGCGCCCGCCCGGCGGGGGGCAGGCCAAACAGCGCCGCCGGGCCCGGCGAGGCCAGGCTGGCGGCGATCTTCTGGTATTCGGCGGTTTGCTTCAACAGGGCCTCATACATGGGGCGTTCACCTCGCAACATTCGCCCGGGCCGGCAGCCCGGACCTCTCCAGGGATCGCTGGCGTCCCTGCGTCAGCGGTTGTATTTGTTCTGGGCCTCGGCCAGCTTGCCGGCCATCAGCAGGCGGGCGGCCGCCTCCACGTCGGGCCAGCGGCCGGCCACGGCCTTGGCGTCCTCTTCCGGGAAGCGCCCCAGCACCCAGTCGGCCAGGTCGTAGTCGGGGCGGGGCTTTTCCCCCACGCCGATGCGGATGCGGGGGAATGCGTCGGTCCCCAGCCGGGCGATGATGCTCTTCAGGCCGTTGTGGCCCCCCGCCGACCCCGAGGGCCGGATGCGCAGCTTGCCGGGGGCCTGGGTCACGTCGTCGCAGAGGACGATGACGTGGCTGGGCGGGATCTTGAAAAAGGCGGCCAGGGGGGCGATGGAGTCGCCCGACAGATTCATATAGGTGAGGGGCTTGAGCAGGCAGACCTTGCGGCCGTCCACCTCGCCCTGGCCCCACAGGCCCTGGAACTTGGCCTTGGAGACGGGGATGCCCCACTTGCCGGCCAGGTAGTCCAGGGCGGCGAAGCCGGTGTTGTGGCGGGTGCCCTCGTATTTGGCCTCGGGGTTGCCCAGGCCGGCGATCAACCAGATGTCGTTTGCAGTCATAGTGTGTCCTGTTCGTATCGTATGCAGAAGGGTTTCAGACGGACAAAAAGGAACGGGCCGTACACCTTTCAAGCCGGTGCACAGCCTAGGGTGTATCTGAAAACTCCTCAACACTGTCCCGTTCTACCAGAAAGGCGCATCTGCTGCGTTGCATTCGCTTGCATTCCACCAAAGCAGCCGCGCCGAGCGCGTCCTGCGGACGAAGCAGCGAAGGCACGGCTGGCGCAGCGCTCCGGTTTCCGCAAGCGGGCACCGACCCGCGCCGCGAAAATCGGCTAAGCGCAAGAGTTTCGGCGCTCATGCGTCTTGCATCTGCACCTTTCTGGCGAATGGTTCAGCATTTTTGACTTCTCAGATACACCCTAGTCCTGCGGGATGCTGGGAGCGCGGCGGCGGGTCAGTCCTGACCGGCCTGCTCGGCTTCCAGACGCTGTTTTTTGGCGATGTAGGCCTCCATCTTGGGGACGGCCCAGCCCTCCACGTTGGCCTGGCGGCCCCGTTCGATGGCCAGGGCCCCGGCGGGCACGTCCTGGGTGACGGTGCTGCCGGCGGCGGTGTAGGCGCCGTCCCCCACCGTCACCGGCGCCACCAGGTTGGTGTTGCAGCCGATGAAGCAGTAATCCCCGATGGTGGTGCGGTACTTGTTCTGGCCGTCGTAGTTGCAGGTGACGGTGCCGCAGCCGAAGTTGCAGTATTTGCCCACGTCGCTGTCCCCGATGTAGGTCAGGTGGCTGACGGTGTTGCCCCGGGCAAAGCGGGAGTTCTTGGTCTCCACATAGGCCCCCAGATGGACGCCGTAATCGGTGGCGGTGCCCGCCCGCACATGGGTGAAGGGCCCGATGTTGTTGTGGGGGCCGATCTGGGATGCGTAGACCTGGCTGGCGTTGACGGTGGTGCCGGCGCCCACGGTGCTGTCCTCGATGAGGGCGTTGGGGCCGATGACGCAGCCCGGCCCGATGACGGTGCTGCCCCGCAGGATGGTGCCGGGCAGGATGACCGCCCCCGGCGCGATCTGCACCGTCTCGTCGATCGAGACGGTGCGGCTGTCGATCTGCACGCCGTTTGCGATGTGCTGCAGCAGCACCGCCTCGCGGGCGGCCTCGGCCTGGTCCAGCGCCCGGCGGGCGGCGGCCAGGGCCTGGGCGGTGTCGTTCCTGCTTTCCATAGCCATATAGATACCTCCAAATGCAGGCCGGGGGATGCCCCGGCAAAAGCCCCGGCGGCGCCGGGGCGGAAGGGTATTGGATACAAGGCGGGATGGGTCCCGAACCTATCCCACTATATATTAACGTAAAAGCCTTGTTTTTTCAAGGGAAATGCACAAATTTATGTAAACAAAATCAGCAGATTTCAGCTTTGAACAACTGGATTTTGCGGCGTTTGTCTGGTATAATATTTTCACACGCAGTACGTTACGCAAAAAACGAACGATGGCTGTACCGCCGGGCAGCAAAGCGCCCGGCACCAATCAAAACGGGAGGTAAATGAATCCATGAGCAAAAAGTATATCTACTACTTCAGCGAGGGAAACGACGCCTTTGGCGGCGATAAGACCACGATGAAGAATATCCTGGGCGGCAAGGGCTCGGGCCTGGCTGAGATGACCGCAGCCGGCATGCCCGTGCCCCAGGGCTTCACCATCACCACCGAGGCCTGCACCCAGTACTACGCCGACGGCCGTCAGCTGAACGACGCCCTGGTCGCCGACATTTTTGAGCACGTCAACGGCCTGGAGGAGATCACCGGCAAGAAGTTCGGCGACAACTCCAACCCCCTGCTGGTGTCCGTCCGTTCCGGCGCCCGCCAGTCCATGCCCGGCATGATGGACACCATCCTGAACCTGGGCCTGAACGACGAGGCCGTCGAAGGCCTGGCCAAAAAGACCGGCAACCCCCGCTTTGCGTATGACTGCTACCGCCGCTTTGTGCAGATGTTTGCGGACGTCGTCATGATGGTCCCCAAGAGCCTGTTCGAGGTCGAGATCGACAAGATGAAGGAAGAGAAGGGCTACAAGTCCGACGCTGACCTGACTGCCGAGGACCTGAAGGCTCTGGTCGCCGTCTTCAAGAAGATCTATGAGGACAACGAGGGCCGTCCCTTCCCCCAGGACCCCAAGGAGCAGCTGGTCGAGGCCGTCAAGGCCGTGTTCCGCAGCTGGGACAACCCCCGCGCCAACGTCTACCGCAAGATGAACGAGATCCCCTACGAGTGGGGCACCGCTGTCAACGTCCAGCAGATGGCCTTCGGTAACTCCGGCGACCGCTCCGGCACCGGCGTCGCCTTCACCCGCGACCCCGCCACCGGCGCCAAGAAGCTGATGGGCGAGTACCTGATCAACGCCCAGGGCGAGGACGTCGTCGCCGGCGTGCGCACTCCGTCCCCCATCAGCCACCTGAAGGACCAGATGCCCGAGGTCTACGAGGAGTTCGTGGACATCGCCAACCGTCTGGAGAAGTACTTCCGCGATATGCAGGACATGGAGTTCACCATCGAGGACGGCCACCTGTATATGCTGCAGACCCGTAACGGCAAGCGCACCGCGCAGGCCGCCCTGCAGGTCGCCTGCGACCTGGTGGACGAGGGCATGATCACCGAGCAGGAGGCTGTCCTGCGCGTGGAGCCCAAGCAGCTGGACACCCTGCTGCATCCCCAGTTCGACGCCGCTGCCCTGAAGGCCGCCGAGGTCGTGGGCAAGGGCCTGGCCGCTTCTCCCGGTTCTGCCTGCGGCCAGATCGTCTTCACCGCCGAGGAGGCTGAGGAGATGGTCAAGTCCGGCAAGATGAAGAAGGTCGTCCTGGTCCGTCTGGAGACCTCTCCCGAGGACATCGTGGGCATGCAGGTGTCTCAGGGCATCCTGACCGTCCGCGGCGGCATGACCAGCCACGCTGCCGTCGTCGCCCGCGGCATGGGCACCTGCTGCGTCTCCGGCTGCGGCAACGACAACGACGTCAAGATCGACGAGGAGGCCAAGACCTTCGAGATCAACGGCCACAAGTTCGTGGGCGGCGACTGGATCTCCATCGACGGCTCCACCGGCAACATCTACGGCGAGCAGATCGCTACCGTGGCCGCCACCGGCAACAAGAACTTCAACCGCTTCATGGGCTGGGCCGACGCTGCCCGCCAGATGCTGGTCATGACCAACGCCGACAACCCCCGCGACGCACAGCAGGCTGTGGATATGGGCGCCGAGGGCATCGGCCTGTGCCGCACCGAGCACATGTTCTTCGCCGAGGACCGCATCAAGGCCGTCCGCGAGATGATCTGCGCCCGCACCGTTGAGGAGCGCGAGGCCGCCCTGGCCAAGGTCGAGCCCTACCAGCAGAGCGACTTCGAGGCCATGTACCGGATCATGGGCGAGCGCCCGATGACCATCCGCTACCTGGATCCCCCTCTGCACGAGTTCCTGCCCAGCAAGGACGAGGACATCGCCGAGCTGTCCAAGGACATGGGCATGACCTTCGAGGAGCTGAAGAACGTCGTCGAGAGCCTGCATGAGTTCAACCCCATGATGGGCCACCGCGGCTGCCGTCTGGCTGTCACCTACCCCGAGATCGCCGTCATGCAGACCCGTGCCGTCATCAAGGCTGCCCTGAAGGTCAGCGCTGAGACCGGCAAGATGATCACCCCGCACATCATGATCCCTCTGGTGGGCGAGGTCAAGGAGCTGAAGTTCGTTAAGGACGTGGTGGTCGAGACCGCCGACAAGCTGATCGCCGAGGCCGGCGTCGACATGAAGTACCAGGTCGGCACCATGATCGAGATCCCGCGCGCCGCTCTGACCGCCGGCGAGATCGCCAAGGAGGCCGAGTTCTTCAGCTTCGGCACCAACGACCTGACCCAGATGACCTTCGGCTTCAGCCGTGACGACGCCGCCAAGTTCCTGGGCGCTTACTACGACCACAAGATCTACGAGAGCGATCCGTTCCAGCACCTGGATCAGGTCGGCGTGGGCAAGCTGGTCAAGATGGCTGCCACCGACGGCCGCGCTACCCGTCCCGACCTGGGCCTGGGCATCTGCGGCGAGCACGGCGGCGACCCCTCTTCGGTCGAGTTCTGCCACAACATCGGCCTGGACTACGTCAGCTGCTCTCCCTTCCGTGTGCCCATCGCCCGTCTGGCCGCCGCTCAGGCTGCCATCAAGAACCCGAGAAAGTAAGAGCTATCTTTCCTTCGACCATGATGTGACGTTTTGTGAGGCTTCTGCCTGGTGCAAACAGGCTGATTACCCATTTCGTCACAGTTCCTGGAAGGATATGACCCTCTCGGTCAACCTGGATTTGAATTAAAATCTCAGACGGAGGCAGTGAAAGCTGCCTCCGTTTTGATTTGTCCCGTAAAGCGTTTGCGTGTTCCAAAACCGCAGACGCTTTTTTGTTTTGTCCACAACAGAAAGACGGCGAAAGCCAGGAGGTGCGCGTATGGGTGATTTCTTTTACGGCGAGCAGGCAAACATCTTTTCTTTCTACCGGTTCCCCAAGGCACTGTTCACAGACAGCCGCTTCCGGGGGATTTCAGTGGAGGCCAAGGTCCTCTATGGTCTTTTGCTGGACCGGATGGGCCTCTCGGTGAAGAACGGGTGGAAGGATGAAGAAGGGAGGGTGTATATCATTTTCACGGTGGAGGCCATCATGGAGCATCTGGGATGCAGCAACAAGAAGGCGGTGGGCCTGCTGCGGGAGCTGGACGAGAAGGCCGACCTCATCGAGCGCAGGCGGCAGGGCCAGGGCCGGCCCAGCCTGATCTACGTGAAGACCTTCATGGATGCCCTGAAATGACGATTCTGGAAGTGTCGGAAGTTCACTTCCGGCGGTGTAGGTTTGACACTTCCAGAAGTGTAGAATCTACACCCTAATAAGAATGATAGAACCATACAGAGTAGAACGAGACTGATCCTTTCCTTTCCGGGGAGGGAAGACCGGAACCAACCAATTTCACGACTCTGGGCAGAGGCACAGAGCCTGATTTTTCACAGGAGGTGGTGCCCTATGTTGAAAAAGAAACCGGAGACTGCTGCACAGGGAGAACAAATTCAGCAGGTCCCTGTGGCAGAACTCCACCCCTTCAAAGATCATCCCTTTAAGGTGCTGGACGATGAAGCCATGCTGAAAACGGTGGAGAGCATGGCCCGGTTCGGCGTACTGAATCCACTGATTGTCCGTCCCCGGGCGGAAGGCGGCTATGAGATCATCTCAGGCCACCGGCGGCAGCATGCAGCCTGGCTGGCCGGTATGAAAACTCTGCCGGTCATCATCCGCCAGCTGGACGACGACCAAGCTATCCTGCAGATGGTGGAAAGCAATCTGCAGCGGGAGACCATCCGCCCCAGTGAGCGGGCCTTTGCCTACAAGATGAAGATGGAAGTCCTGAAACACCAGGGAGCCAGGACGGATTTAACTTTGAGCCAAGTTGGCGAGAAGTTGTGGAGTGTAACCCAGGTAGGGGCCGCTGCGCAGGAAAGCGAGCGCCAGGTTCACCGCTATATCCGCCTCACTCACCTGATTCCCGAACTGCTGGACTTGGTAGACCAAAAGAAAATTTCCTTCAATCCCGCTGTGGAGCTGTCCTATCTGACAGATGCCGAACAGCGGGATTTTTTGCAGGCCATGGAGGACAGCAAGCACCCGCCGTCCCTGTCCCAGGCTCAGCGCATCAAGAGACTAAGCAGGGCGGGCGAATGCAGCTATGACGCCATGCTGGATGTCATGAAGAACGCCCAGCTGGACCGGCTGACCCTGAAAAACGAAGCCATCCGGAAATACTTTCCGAGATCCTACACCCCGCGTCAGATGGAGGAAACCATCGTAAGGCTTTTGGAGCAGTGGCACAGGAAGCGCCATCGCAGCCAGGAACGCTGAAGACTGGAATCGTAAAGTAGTAGTATAAGGTAACATTCGTTACCTTCCAGTTCTGGAACGTAAAAGAAAAAGGATCTCCTCCATTTTCTAAATGGAGGAGATCCTTTTTACATACAGCGTAGAGAGATGAGGTTAGAGCTGTGAGAGGTTCTCAGACAGTTATAGACTTAGGTCGGGCTGTGAGTGAAGATCTGTATTGTAGAGAATGTAGATCTACCACTACATATCGTGACAATACTTCCAAATGAGATCAGCTGATGGATCAAAAGACTAGACTATCAAATTGTCCACAACGCAAATTAAAAAGGAATGGAATCGAAGACTATGGATTGCCCAATATGCGTTTAGAATCGGCAAATTCTACTTTGTTTTTGCATTAAATATATTATGTTTTTGTTTACAAGTTTGAGACTTATAAATTTTTTTTGATATTGAGATATTTGAGTCACTAATTGAGCGGATAGATTTTTCAACAAATAAACTAAGTTTGATCATATGACATAGCTTTTATGAGCAATTTTGACATAATTTGACGAAATGAAGATAAATATTTTTCGTGGATCCCAAAATGAAATCGTGAAAATGGGATTTTTTCTATTGAACTTAATGGCGCTTCATGATAAAATACAAAAGTATCAAATCTTTCTAAGATACCTCATTTTTCTGGATATAGGATTGATAGAAAATCGGAAAATAGGAGTAGGGAATTGTCCAAAGTATATATAAATTATAGGAAATATGCGCTGGCAAGATAGAAGATTCTGGTTCCTTAAAAATGAATTCATATTTTGTTAGGTAATATATACAAGTTGCTTCGGCGACAGCGAATGCAAGTTGATATGCATTACCGTATTTTTTCTGGTATAGATAACGAAAGTCCGGGTGTGGATATACCCTATCAGTAGAAACAACACGTGCGATTCTCTATACTATGCAAGCTAAAACCCTATCACAATCTTTTATGAAATGGCAGTGAGTAACTGAAAAAGCTACGGTTGCTGCTGCCGGAAGAACGACGTTAAATTATTCCAATGACTGATTTTTATTTGCCGGAGTTAAAGAATGCGTCGATCTGGAGTAGCTTTGCATCCGAGAACCCAAAGCTCTAATATAGGAAATGAGGCCTCGCCGAGCCAAATGGATTTCAATTAAGTGGGATTTGCAGGATTCAGCTATAAACAAAAACGAATGATAGAGCAACTCGTTCGGATTAGGGCAGCCAATCTGATCGAGCTGAAGGATGAAAGGGCTGCTTTCTAATTGCGATCAAAGTTGCACGGGGAAGTTGCCTTCTTCTTTTATAACTATTTTAACAGACTTAGCTGAGGACTAGTATTGAGTTGAAATTTCTAATCTGTTTACAAATATGATGGCTATAAGAGAAAATTGATATGGTTTTAATGGAAAGAGGAAATATAATTATGAGAGAGTTTAAAGAGCTGAAAATAGCCGTGGTAGGAACAGGTGATGGAGATATAATAGGGACAACCAAGAAAAAGCGCGTAAAATCAAGGCTTTTGGCGGCTTGATCCGAATCTCAATTCGAATAATTCATGCAGAGAGGGATCAGGAGACGTCAAAAGCTGAAGCAAGAATGGCTTCTTGGCTGCTCTATTTGACCCAATCATATGAGCATGAAAATTTGAATAGGAGGTTTGGAGCAAGCCTGTGCCAGGCACGAGAGTGCTGGGTATGGGCTTGTTGCCGTGCTTGTCTTTGGTGCTGATGAAATCAAAACTGGTTTCATGAGCAGTGGAAACAAAACTCATTTGGGAATGAAATTGCGGAAGAGAAGACCTGGTAGGGAGTGGGCGAAGGATGGCAAATAATGCGGAGGGATTGTCGCTATGTATGTTCGGCCTGAAGAGATTTGGTCGGGAAGGTGGCGTCGAGGTTGTGGTCGAAGAACTCAGCACTCGGATGGTGAAGTTAGGCCATCAGGTGACTTGTTATACCCGTGGCGGCCATCATGTGAGCGGGAAAGAGTTTGACGGTGAAAGGCTGCACGAGTACAAGGGTGTAAAACTCAAAACGGTCCCGACCATCAACGGGAAAGGACTTGCAGCGGTATCCTCCAGTTTCTTTGCCGCGTTAGCATCTGCCTTTGGCCGATACGATGTCGTGCACATCCACGCGAAGGCCCGGCGGCTATGTGCTGGCTTCCAAAGTTATTTGGAAAACGGGTTGTAGTGACAGTGCATGGGAATTATTGAAAACGGAGGAAGAAAATGAGCACAGTTAGCTTAGAAAATAAAACCATTTTAGTCACAGGTGCTGCGGGCTTTATTGGCTCCAACCTAGTGAAACGAATTTATCAGGAAGCTCCTTCAGCAACAGTTATCGGCATCGATAATATGAATGCCTATTACGATGTGGCACTGAAAGACTTCCGCCTGAACGAGCTGGCCAAGTATCCCACATTTACTTTTATTAAAGGTAATATCGCTGACAAGGCACTGATCACTGAGCTGTTTGAGAAGTACAAGCCATCTGTGGTCGTCAACCTTGCGGCACAGGCTGGTGTGCGTTACTCAATCACCAACCCGGATGCGTATGTGGAATCCAACTTGGTCGGCTTTTTCAATATCCTCGAAGCCTGCCGTCACTGTGAGAATCTGGAGCATCTTGTGTATGCTTCTTCTTCCTCCGTTTACGGTTCCAACAAGAAGGTTCCGTACAGCACGGATGACAAGGTCGATAATCCGGTTTCCCTGTATGCGGCAACCAAGAAATCCAATGAGCTGATGGCTCATGCATATTCAAAATTGTATAACATTCCGTCCACAGGTCTGCGGTTCTTTACTGTGTACGGCCCTGCTGGTCGTCCGGATATGGCTTATTTCGGATTCACCAACAAGCTGGTAAAGGGCGAGACCATAAAGATCTTCAACTACGGCAACTGCAAGCGCGACTTCACCTATGTGGATGATATTGTCGAGGGCGTTGTTCGTGTGATGAAGAAAGCACCGGACAAGAAGAACGGCGAGGATGGCCTACCGATTCCGCCGTATGCAGTTTACAACATCGGCAATCAAAATCCGGAGAACCTGCTGGATTTTGTGCAGATTCTGAGCGAGGAACTGGTTCGTGCAAAGGTACTGCCGGAAGATTATGATTTTGAGGCTCACAAGGAACTGGTTCCGATGCAGCCGGGCGATGTGCCTGTTACTTATGCAGATACGTCAGCGTTGGAGCGTGACTTTGGCTATAAGCCTAGCACTGATTTGAGAACTGGTCTGCGGAAGTTCGCTGAGTGGTATGCAGAATTTTATAAATAAGAAAGAATAGGAAACCAGATAAATGAAGTGCGTTGAGGTTTATAAGGAATTATACCACCAGGAACCGTATGGCGTAGCTTTCTGCCCATACCGTATCAGCCCTCTGGGAGCTCACATTGATCACCAGTATGGCAAAATCAATGGTCTTGCAATCGATAAGGGCATTCACATGGCGTACCATCCGAAACAGAATGGTGTTGTGGAATTGCAGTCGCTGAATTTCCCGAAACGTGCGCAGTTCTTCGTGAATGCAGTGCCAGAGGAAAAAGAAGGAGATTCGCACAGCATTTTGAGGAATGGAAAAATAGCAAGGAAAAATTTCGTCCTTATAAAATCACTGTGATTGATGATGACACCAGCACAAATGAAACCCGTCTGGGCGCTGTAAAGGATATTCAGCTTGCAGTTGAAACGCTGAAGATTTCCGATGATTTGCTGGTCATGGCAGGTGATAATGTGCTGGACTTTAGCCTTTCTACCTTTGTGAACTTTGCAAAGGAGAAAGAAACTTCCTGCGTGATGTGTCACGAGGAAAATGAGCTGAAGAAACAGCAGAAAACGGCAATCATCACAGTGGATGATAGTGATTTGATTGCATCCTATGAGGAAAAGCCGAAGGAGCCGAAAGGCAATCTGGCTGTGCCACCGTTCTATTGCTATCGCAGTGCGGATGTAAAGCGCATTCAGGAAGCATTGGACAATGGCTGCGGTTATGACGCACCGGGTAGCTTTGCAGCATGGCTAAGCAAGCAAACTTCGATGCACGCCTATAAGATGCCGGGTAAACGGTACGACATTGGCGATATTAACAGTTATGAGTATGTGAAAAGCGTGTTCTCGAAATGAGAGCTGTGCAGGGTATATAAAGTGTGAATGAAAAGAGGAATATGACGATGAGAGAATTTAAAGATTTAAAAATAGCAGTTGCAGGTACAGGTTATGTTGGGCTTTCCATTGCTACGCTTTTGAGCCAGCATCATCATGTCACAGCTGTGGATATTATCCCGGAGAAAGTTGAACTGATTAACAACAAGAAATCTCCGATTCAGGATGAATATATTGAGAAATATCTGGCAGAAAAAGAGTTGGATTTGACTGCAACTCTGGATGCCAAGGAAGCGTATTCTGATGCTGATTTTGTTGTTATTGCAGCTCCTACCAATGTCTACCCTAAATTTTCAGTCGAGTTTTGATGGGTAAAACGGTGGTGTAGTTATCATCTGACTTTTGCAATTTATTGTCCGATAAATCACCCTTTTACCCCCTCTAAAAACCTATATTTCCGGGAAAATTTTGGGTCGAAGTTCATAGGTGATGATAACCTCATTTTTCATGCGGTATATAGGATAACGGACGAAAATAAGGAGAGTAGAAAAAAGTTATCTTTCCGGGAGAGCTTTGGGTAGAGGATGATGGAAGATGATAAGCTCATTTTTCTGGGGTGGTATAGGGTGAGAAAGATAGAAGATGTACAAGTTATACAAATAAATGAGGATGATTATTGAAGATGATTGGAATAAATGAACAAATCATCAGCAGAGAACGACCTCGACAATAAATGAAATTGTTTTGATGAAAATGAGACTTTAGGGCAAAAGGATGGTCGAGAGGGTAGAGGATGATGAGATCGTTGGAATGCTGAGCGTGGTTCAGATGATATACACATCGCAGCAGGTCTACCCTATAAGAACACAGATAAGTTCAGTTTAGACGATTCCGCGCTGTGGAAAACGGATGAGGATGTCATAGCAAGATGAGAACATCATTCCAGATGATAACCACAGCTTTACATAAAGAAATCAGATAGGAGTTACGAAGAATGAGCAAGGTTGATTTAAAAGGCAAAACGATATTGGTCACAGGTGCCGCCGGTTTTATTGGCAGCAACCTGGTAAAGCGCCTGTACAACGATGTGGAGGACGTGACCGTCATCGGCATCGATAATATGAATGATTATTACGATGTTCGACTGAAGGAGGCACGGCTGGAGGAACTGTCTGCTCATCCTTCTTTTGTTTTTGTAAAGGGCAGTATCGCTGACAAAGCGATTATTACGGAGATTTTCGAGACATACAAGCCGCAGGTTGTTGTGAATCTGGCGGCGCAGGCTGGTGTGCGGTATTCCATCACCAACCCGGATGCGTACATAGAGAGCAATCTCATTGGTTTCTATAACATCCTCGAGGCCTGCCGCCATTCCTATGACAATGGTGCGACTGGAGTGGAGCATCTGGTCTATGCTTCTTCTTCCAGCGTGTACGGCTCCAACAAGAAGGTACCGTACAGCACGGATGACAAGGTGGACAACCCTGTGAGCCTTTATGCGGCGACCAAGAAGAGCAATGAGCTTCTGGCACATGCATATTCCAAACTCTACAACATTCCGTCCACCGGCCTGCGGTTCTTCACAGTATATGGCCCTGCCGGTCGGCCCGATATGGCGTACTTTGGCTTCACCAATAAGCTGAGAGCCGGGGAAAAGATTCAAATCTTCAACTACGGCAACTGCAAGCGTGACTTCACCTATGTGGACGATATCGTCGAGGGTGTTGTCCGGGTGATGCAGAAGGCACCGGATAAGGTGACCGGTGAGGATGGTCTGCCGCTGCCGCCGTATGCCGTCTACAACATCGGTAACAACCAGCCGGAGAATCTGCTGGACTTTGTGACCATCCTGCAGGAGGAACTGATTCGTGCCGGAGTGCTGCCGGAATATTACGATTTTGATAGGCATAAGGAACTCGTTCCGATGCAGCCGGGTGATGTGCCTGTGACCTATGCAGATACGAGTGCTCTGGAGCGGGACTTCGGATTCAAGCCGAGTACCAGCCTGCGTGATGGCCTGCGGAAGTTCGCTGAATGGTACAAAGAGTTTTATATGTAAGACGGAGGCAAGAGAATGAGTACGGTATTAGAAAAAGACATTGCTCGATATGGTAATAGAAAGGAAATGCCTTTATTTCAGGTGTATTATAGAAGACTCCAAAACTCTCGGGGGGTTAATAGAATCATTTATAAGATTCTATTCAAAATATGTAGAAACAGAAATCATGTTGAACTTTATGAGAATACGAAAATAGGCGAAGGTCTTTATATTGGACACCCATATTGCATTACAATCAACCCCAAGGTCATTATTGGAAAAAATTGCAATATCCACAAAGGTGTTACAATCGGTCAGGAAAACCGAGGCCGAAGAAAAGGAACACCAGTAATTGGCGACAAGGTGTGGATTGGAATCAATAGTACTATTGTAGGGAAAATAATAATTGGAAATGATGTTCTGATTGCACCAAATACATATGTTAATACAGATATTCCAGATCATTCAGTTGTATTTGGCAACCCATGTATTGTTAAACACAAGGAAGATGCAACAGAAGGTTATATAAACAGAATCGAATAATAGCATCAAAGTAGTACTTACCATTTTACACAGGATTACTTTGGAAAGGAAAATCCACTTCATGAAATGTACGGAAGTTTACGAACAGTTCTACCATAAGTCACCCGAAGCGGTGGCGTTCTGCCCCTATCGCATCAGCCCGCTGGGTGCTCACATCGATCATCAGTTCGGAAAGATCAACGGACTGGCCATCGACAAGGGAATCCACATGGCGTATCGCCCGAAGCAGAACGGTATCATCGAGTTGCAGTCGCTGAACTTCCCGAAGCGGGCACAGTTCCATGTGAACTCGGTGCCTGAGTACAAAGAGGGGGATTGGGCAGACCATCTGCGTGGCGCGACGAAGATGCTGGGGGAGAAGTATCCGCTGCACGTCGGTCTTTCCGGTGTGATCGAGGGCAGCCTCCCGATTGGTGGTCTTTCTTCCTCCGCAGCAGTAATTATCTGTTTCCTTTCTGCGCTGTGCAAGGTTAATGACATCCATCTCACGCCGATGGAGATGATTCTGACCGCAAAGGCGGCAGAGAACCAGTATGTTGGCGTGAACTGTGGCAAGCTGGATCAGTCCTGCGAGGTTCTTTCCCAAAAGAATCATCTTCTGTATCTGGACACCAAGGATGACAGCTTTGAGCTGATTCCCACGGCGGAAACCATGAAGCCCTACAAGATTGCGATTCTGTTCTCCGGCTTGGAACGATCCCTGGTCAACTCCAAGTACAACCTGCGTCAGGATGAGTGCAAAGCCGCTGCTTATGCGCTGATGGGCTATGCCGGAATGGACTACGGAACCTTTGCAGAGACTCGTCTGCGCAGCGTACCGGTAGAGGTATTTGACACCTACAAAGATCGTTTGCCGGAGATGTGGCGGCGCAGAGCGGAGCATTACTATACCGAATTCGCCAGAGCAGAAACTGGCGCGGAACTGTGGCGCAAGGGTGATTTGGAAGGATATGGCCAATTGGTGTTCGCCAGCGGCAAATCCTCCATCGCAAACTACGAGTGCGGCTGCGATGAACTGAAGAAGCTGTATGAAATCATGGTCAGCACCAAGGGAATCTACGGCGGTCGTTTCTCCGGCGCAGGTTTCAAGGGCTGTTGTATGGCACTGATTGATCCGAATTATGCAGATGAAATCGAAGCAAAAGTGACTGCTGAATACCTGAAAGCATATCCGGCGCTGGAAGGTAAGTATTCGTTCCATCTGTGTAAGAGCGCTAATGGGGTGGAGCTATGAAACTGAATTCGATTCACCATATTGCACTTATCGTTTCAGACGTTGAGGCAGCTAGAGAATTCTATATCAATAAGTTGGGCTTTGAAGTCATTCGGGAGAACTACAGGCCAGAGCGTGATGACTGGAAGCTGGATCTTCGTGTGGATGAACACACTGAGTTGGAGATATTTGCTGAGAAGAACCCGCCCAAACGAATAAGTCGTCCAGAGGCTTGCGGACTTCGGCATTTGGCATTCCGAGTGGAAAGTGTGGAGGAAATAGTCCATGAGCTGGAGGCAATGGGGGTCCCCTGTGAACCGATTCGGACGGATACCTACACAGGAGAGAAAATGACCTTCTTTGCTGATCCGAATGGGCTTCCCATTGAAATACACGAATAGAGGATAAAAGATGAAATGTTTGATTTTAGCAGCCGGATATGCTACCCGCCTCTATCCGTTGACCGAGAATTTCCCGAAGCCGCTGTTGCAAGTCGGGGAGAAGTCCATCTTGGATTGGCTTGTGGATGATCTTGTCGATACGACAGATATTGATGAGTTTGTGGTGATCTCGAATCATAAGTTCGCCCAGCACTTTGAGAGCTGGAAAGAAAACAAGGCAAAGACACGGCCGTATGAGATCACAGTGATTGACGATGGTACCAGCACCAATGAAACACGGTTGGGCGCGGTTAAGGATATTCAGCTGGCAGTTGAAACGCTGAACCTCTCCGATGATCTGCTGGTCATGGCGGGCGATAATGTGCTGGATTTCAGCCTTTCCAGTTTCGTGTCCTTTATGCGGGAGAAGCAGACCTCCTGCGTGATGTGCCACGAGGAAAATGAGCTGAAGAAGCAGCAGAAGACGGCGATTATCACAGTCGATAAAGAGAGCTTGATTACCTTTTATGAGGAGAAGCCGAAGGAACCAAAGGGAAATTTGGCTGTGCCGCCGTTCTACTGCTATCGGAGTGCTGATGTAAAGCGCATCCAGGAGGCTCTGGATGACGGCTGTGGATATGATGCGCCGGGGAGCTTTGCAGCTTGGCTGAGTAAACAGACACCGATGCATGCGTATGTTATGCCGGGTAAGCGGTATGACATCGGCGATATCAATAGCTATGAGTATGTGAAGAGTGTGTTCTCGAAGTGAATTCCGACGGACACACGGATAAATATGAGGGCCGACAAGCATGATCGGCAATACAAAGTAGAGGAGTACAGATTATGAGAGATTTCAAAGACTTAAAGATTGCGGTTGCCGGTACTGGCTACGTTGGTCTTTCGATTGCCACTTTGCTGGCACAGCACCATAAGGTGATCGCTGTAGATATTGTACCTGAAAAAGTGGAGATGATCAATAACAAAAAGTCCCCGATTCAGGACGAGTACATTGAAAAGTATCTCGCCGAGAAGGAACTGGATCTGACCGCAACGCTGGACGCGAAGGAGGCGTACACTGACGCTGATTTCGTGGTAATCGCTGCGCCCACCAACTATGACAGCAAGAAGAACTTCTTTGATACAAGCGCGGTTGAGGCCGTGATCAAGTTGGTGATCGAGTACAACCCGGACGCCATTATGGTCATTAAGAGCACCATCCCGGTTGGTTATACGGCGAGCGTTAGAGAAAAGTTCCACTGTGACAACATCATCTTCAGCCCTGAATTCTTGAGAGAATCCAAGGCACTTTACGATAACCTGTATCCCAGCCGCATCATCGTTGGTACGGATGTGGAGAACGCAAGACTGGTGAAAGCAGCACATACCTTTGCAGAGCTCCTGCAGGAGGGGGCCATCAAGGAGAATATCGATACGCTGTTCATGGGCTTTACCGAGGCTGAGGCGGTTAAACTGTTCGCCAATACATATCTGGCTCTGCGTGTTTCCTACTTCAACGAGCTGGATACCTACGCTGAGATGAAGGGCTTGAACACAAAGCAGATCATCGATGGCGTCTGCCTCGATCCTCGTATCGGCACTCATTACAATAACCCATCCTTCGGATACGGTGGCTATTGCCTTCCGAAAGACACCAAGCAGCTGCTGGCCAACTATCAGGACGTGCCGGAAAACCTGATTGAAGCAATTGTGGAAAGCAATAGGACACGAAAAGACTTCATTGCTGACCGCGTATTGGAAATTGCTGGTGCATACGAAGCGAATGACAGCTGGGATGAGAGCAAGGAGAAGGAAGTTGTGGTTGGTGTATACCGACTGACCATGAAGAGTAACTCCGATAACTTCCGACAGAGCAGTATTCAGGGAGTCATGAAGCGCATCAAGGCAAAGGGCGCAACGGTCATTGTGTACGAACCGACCCTAAAGGATGGCGAGAAGTTCTTCGGAAGCGTGGTAGTAAACGATTTGGAGAAGTTCAAAGAAATGAGCCAGGCGATTATCGCCAACCGATATGATAGCTGCTTGGATGATGTGAAGGACAAGGTTTACACGAGAGACCTGTTCGGCAGGGATTGAGAGGGAAGATTATGAAAGTTGTTATTCTTGCTGGTGGCTTTGGAACAAGAATTTCCGAAGAATCTGCGTTTAAGCCAAAGCCGATGATTGAAATCGGTGGAATGCCGATTCTGTGGCATATCATGAAAACCTATGCTGCGTATGGGTTCAATGAGTTTGTGATTTGCGCTGGTTATAAACAGCATGTTATCAAGGAGTGGTTTGCAGATTATTTCCTGCATACTTCCGATATTACCTTTGACTACACTAATGGCAATAATGAAATGATTGTTCATAACAAGCATGCCGAGCCTTGGAAGGTTACCGTTGTGGATACGGGTCTGAATACGCAGACTGGCGGACGTGTGAAGCGAATCCGAGAGTATATCGGAAATGAACCCTTTATGCTCACCTATGGTGATGCCGTGGGCGATGTCAACATCGCTGAACTGGTGGCCTTTCACAAGGCACATGGGAAAATTGGCACCATGTCCATGTACAACTTTGGCCAGAACAAGGGCGTGGTGGAAGTGGGTGCCAATGGTGTCATTGATGCATTTCGAGAAAAGTCCGATATGGATGGGGATCTTATCAATATCGGTTTCATGGTATTTCAGCCGGAACTCTTTGATTTCATTGAGGGCGATGATACGGTGTTTGAAAAAGGCCCACTGACTAAACTGGTGGAACAGAAAGAACTGGTTGGTTATGTGCATAAGGGATTCTGGCAGTGTATGGATACCTTGAGGGAGAAACAGCAGTTGGAAAAGCTTTGGGAATCTGGTAAAGCACCTTGGAAGATTTGGGAGGACTAAATGAATTTCGATTTGAGTTTCTATAAAGAAAAGAAAGTATTTGTCACCGGTCATACGGGATTCAAAGGCTCCTGGCTCTGCAAGATGCTGGCGAATGCTGGTGCGATTGTGACGGGTTACTCATTTAATCCTCCAACGAATCCGTCCTTGTTTGAGATTGCGTCGATTGAGCAGGATGTACATTCTGTCATTGGCGACATCCGAGACTATCCCGCACTGAAGGCAGCATTTGATGAGGCACAGCCTGAAATTGTGCTCCATCTCGCTGCGCAACCCATTGTTCGCGACAGCTACAAAGACCCTGCCTATACATATGAGACCAATGTTATGGGTACGGTAAACATTCTTGAGTGTATCCGTAACAGCAGCTGTGTGAGATCATTCTTGAATGTGACCACGGACAAGGTTTATCTGAACAAGGAATGGGCATGGGGCTATCGTGAAAATGAGGAGTTGGATGGATATGACCCCTACTCCAACTCCAAGTCCTGCTCGGAACTGGTGACGCATTCCTACAAGAACAGTTTCTTTGCGAATGGTCGTGTTGCGATTTCCACGGCTCGGGCTGGCAATGTCATCGGTGGCGGCGACTTCGCCAACGACCGTATCATCCCAGACTGCATCCGGGCAGCGATGAAACATAATGACATCGTGGTACGCAATCCGTTCTCTACTCGACCCTACCAGCATGTTTTAGAGCCGCTGTATGCTTATCTCATGATTGCGGCGATGCAGTATGAGGACGGTAAATACGCCGGGTATTATAACGTCGGCCCGGACGATGTAGATTGCTTCCAGACCGGCGCACTGGTTGATCTGTTCGTCAGTAAGTGGGGAGAGGGAATGAAGTGGGTGAACCGCTATGATGGTGGTCCACACGAGGCGAACTTCCTGAAGCTGGATTGCTCCAAGCTGAAGTCGACCTTCGGCTGGAAGCCCCACTGGAATCTGGCTACCGCCATTGAGATGGTTGTAGAGTGGAGCAAGTGCTGGGCAGAAGGTGGCGATATCCGGGCTTGCATGGATAGGGAAATTGATGTTTTTCTGAAAGATGGGGAATAAAGAAAGATGGGGAATAAAGATGAAAAATGTAATCGTAACAGGAGCAAACGGCTTTATTGGCAAGACGCTGGTCAATGCGCTGCTTGAAAAGGGCTACCATGTGGTGGCGCTGGATATTCGATTTGATGATGTGCTGGCGAATGAAGAAAGAGTCACTTGTGTTAACGTGATGAATAAAGAAGTCGCAGCACTAGCGGAGGAAATTCCCCATCAGGAGTATCGGTGCTTCTTCCATCTGGCGTGGGCTGGCACTTCTGGCCCCGCCCGGGCGGATTATGCTGTGCAGTTGAATAACGTGAAGCTGGCGTGTGATTATATCAAGCTGTGCAGCGAAATTGGCTGCAAGCGGGTGGTGTACGCTTCCAGCATCAACGAGATGGAGACCTACGAGTATCTCCAGTCTGACAATATTGAACCCGCTGGTGGCTACATTTATGGCACTGGCAAGCTGGCGGCTCACTTGATGGGCGAGACGGTGGCCAAGCTCAATGGTATTGAGTTCATCCCCGTGATTATTACCAATATCTACGGTGTGGGTGAGAAGTCCGCACGGATGATTTACACTTCCATCAACAAGCTGGTGCATAAGGAGCACTGCTCCTTCACAGCGGGCTATCAGACCTACGATTTCATCTATATCACAGATGCCATCAACTCCATCATCGCTGTGGCGGAAAAGGGCAAGGCATTCAACCGCTACTATATTGGTAGCGGAGAACCGAAGCCGCTGCGTGAGTTTTTGCTGGAGATGCGGGATATTGTCGACCCGGAAGCAGAGCTTGGCTTGGGAGACATTCCGTTTAAGGGCGTGGACATTTCCTATGACCAGTTCGATTTGAAGAAGGTCGAACGGGATACTGGATATCGGAATGAGGTTCCCTTTGCAGAGGGCATCCGCATGACGGCGGATTATATCAGAGGAGAGGCATAATGGTACAGAAATTTGATTTTCAAGAGCTTGATTTGAAGGGCGCTTATCTCATCAAGCCCTTCTACGCTACAGACAACCGCGGCGGTTTGATTAAGGATTACAACGTGGATACTTTCAAGGCCAATGGCATCGACCACGACCTCAAAGAGGTATTCTATACTATTTCAAAGCGTGGTGTGATTCGGGCTACCCACTTCCAGCTGGTAAAACAACAGCCCAAACTGGTGCGGTGCATTTCCGGCCATGTTTACGATGTTATCGTTGACCTGCGCCCAGATTCTCCCACCTTTGGTCAATGGCGCGGTTTCCACCTGACTGGGGAGAATACCAATATGCTGCTAGTTCCCAAGTTTTTTGGCCACGGATATCTGGTGATTGAGGACTCCGTTGTCAGCTATAAGTGCGCGGAAGTTTTCTATGGCGAGGGCGACTCCGGCATCATGTACAATGACCCGGATATCGGCATTGATTGGCCTTATGAGATGATCGGAGGGAAAGAGAATCTGATCATCAGCGAGAAGGATCTGAATTTGATGAGTTATAGAGAGTACTGTGATACAGTTCGCTGAGAAAGGAGTAGATATGCCAGCAATATCAGTTGTTATGCCTGTATATAACACAAAGGATTATGTGGCGAAGGCAATTCAAAGTATCCTTGATCAGACCTTTAGTGACTTCGAGTTTTTAATCATTGATAATGGCTCTACGGATGGCTCCGGCACAATAATCAATCAATTTGCGCAGAAGGATGCCAGAATACGTGTGATTCGGAACGAGAAAAATGTGTTCATTGCGGAGGCACGAAATCGTGCATTAGCGCAAGCAAAGGGAGAATACCTCTACTTGATTGATTCCGATGACTGGGTTTTACCGGATATGCTGGAAGTGATGTACGGCAGAGCGAAGAGATTTGATGCTCAGTATGTGGTAGCTGGATACTACATGGATTACTTCGTAAATGGGAAAAACGAGAGCTATGCGGTCTGCCCGGACGATCGAGACTATCAGCAGCAAGAATTCCGGGAAAATGCAATACGGTATTTGGTACATACTATTCTGACAGTCCCTTGGAACAAACTGTACAGCATAGCCTATTTGAGAGAACATAACATAGCTTTTCGGAATACGAAGTTGGAAGATCACCATTTCAATATGGATATTATTATGGATGTGGAACGGGTGTCGATGGTCAGCAGACCGTTTTATCATTACTACCGTTCCAGACAGGGCACGGATTCCGAGCTGGTTTACAATCAGTTCCTCAATCAGAAGAAGCGGGATCATATCGCACATACCCTGGCGGTCTATGAGCACTGGGGAATCCAAGATAAGAACACGTTGGGGCAGCTGGCGGATTACCATTTGGGAAGGCTGATACAATGTGTTATGCAGACGGTTGCAAATAAACAACTCAGCAAAAAAGAAAAATATATAGAGTTGCAGAAAATTGCAGATGACGAATACACAGCCTTTGCAACAAAGAATGCGTTGAACCAGTCTAAGAAGATTGCACTTATGAGTATTCCTATCAGAATGAAAAACGTCAAATTGTGCTATCTGATGGGTTGGGCAATCGCCAAGTTTAAGGAGAAGTTCTCCGGAGTGTATTACACGATGCGAGCTTCTGTAGCGCAGGGCGCAATACGAGTAGAGAATAGAGGAAAATGATGAAGGTTCTGGCGGTATTAACTGGCGAGATGTGCTTTGACGGCATTACAAATTCCATACTGAACTATTACCGGGCGATGGATCGTAGCGGGATGGAGATTGGTATCGTATCTTCACGGGGCACCAATCCGACTATGAAGAAAAACTTTGAGGAGATAGGATGCATTGTATATCCTCTGGAGAATCGAGATTCCAGTCCGGTACAGTATTTTGTGCAACTGATGCGAATCATCAGAAGCGAGAAATACGATATTTTGCACGCCCACGGAAACAGCGCAACGCTGGCGATTGAAACAACAGCGGCGTTTTTGGCGGGCTGTAAGGTGAGAATAGTCCATAGCAGAAACTCCTTTTGTGAACACACAAAGGTGGATAAGTTGCTCAGGCCCTTAATGTATGCGACTTACACGGATGGGTTTGCATGCGGAGAGAAAGCAGGAAAATGGCTCTTCGGAGATCGGCCATTTACTGTTATCAATAATGGAAAAGATATTGAACGATTCCTGTTCAAGCCGGATGTCCGTCAGTGTTACCGAGAAAAGCTGGGGGCTTCTAATGACACCATTCTGCTGGGACATGTGGGCCTTTTCCACAGGCAGAAGAATCACCCTTTTCTAATTGATGTATTCGAAGAAGTGTGTAAGCAGGCGAATAACTATCGATTAGTGCTGATTGGTGAAGGTGAGGAAAAAGAGAAAATTGTGGACCTTGTTCGAGAAAAAGGACTGGTAAACAAGGTTATCTTTTTGGGAAGCCGGTCTGATGTGGATGCTTTGATTCAGGCTTTGGATATTATGATATTCCCTTCCTTGTTTGAGGGGATGCCCAATGTTGTCTTGGAATGGCAAATTGCTGGTCTTCCGGCGCTAATCTCAGATACTATTACAAGAGAGTGTTGCATTACAGACAACGTTTCCTATTTGCCTCTGGAAAAAGGCCCTACATACTGGGCAGAACAAGTCTTGAACACACAACTGGAAGATCGTGAGAGCACTAGACAAAGCATTCAGCAGCGTTTTGTAGAGACCGGATTTGACATCCGGGAGAACGCAAAGGCACTGAGGGGAAAATACATCGGGTTATTGGAGAACACACTATGAAGTTGGGAAGCCTTATAAAAGAAATCAAGGAGCCTCGGCAGCTATTCATGAAGGTTATCCATCGTTATCCAGAATTGTTCAAGTGGATGGATGATGAACTTTACTTGAAGTTTTTCTATCGAATTGTAATGGGTAAGAAGTTGAACCTTGATAATCCTCAGACATTTAATGAAAAGCTCCAATGGCTGAAGCTCCATGATCGTAAGGACATTTACACGACTATGGTCGATAAATACGAGGCAAAGAAGTATGTGGCAGAGCATATAGGCGAGGAATATATCATTCCCACATTGGGAGTTTGGGACAGCTTTGACGATATTGATTTTGACTGCTTACCAATGCAATTTGTTTTGAAATGTACACATGACTCCGGTGGACTTGTCATTTGCAGGGATAAAAGCACATTTGATAAGAACAGTGCACGAAAAAAAATTAACAGGAGCCTGAAAAGTAATTTCTTCTGGTTTGGGCGTGAGTGGCCATATAAAAACGTTAAGCCCCGCATCATTGCGGAGAAATATATGGAAGATACTAGAAGTTCCGATCTGAAAGACTACAAATTCTTCTGCTTTGGCGGAATGGCAAAGTGTTATAAGGTGGATTTTGATCGATTCAAGGAACACCACGCAAATTATTTTGATATGAATGGTAACTTGCTACCGTTTGGAGAGCAGATTTGCCCACCGCTAGTTGACAGAAAACTGGATACCCAAAAGAATACGGAGGCAATGCGCCAATTGGCTGAGAAATTGTCATCCGAGGTACCGTTTCTCCGTGCAGACTTTTATGACGTGGACGGAAAAATTTACTTCGGCGAATTGACGTTTTTTCCGGCATCGGGTTTCGGACAATTTACTTCTGATGAATGGGATCAAAGATTAGGAAAATGGATTCCTATCGGGGGGGTATATTCTAGAAAATCGTGATTCGGTGTTTGTTTTTTCGAATATGTCCCCCAATAGTAGTTCTATCAATGATTACGGATGTGGACTAAAGGACTATAAACTGTATTGTTTTGGCGGAAAGATGAAGTTACTTCTGATTACTCAAGACCGTAACAAGAAAATGACAACAGGTGACTATTTTGATGAGAATGGGAATCATCTTGATATGACATGGGGATTTCCAAATGCAAACACAGTTCCCGAAATTCCTAAGAACTTTTCTCTGATGAAAAAACTAGCGGAAGCATTATCCGCAGGAATGACAGAGTTGAGAGTAGATTTTTACAATATTAATGATCATATTTTTTTCGGCGAATTAACATTTTATGATGGAAGTGGCTTCGAAAGAATTGAACCAGAGCATTACAATAAAACCATGGGTGACTGGATTGATTTCCCTTTGATTTAGACAGTGGGTGCGATAGTAAATCTGAGTGACCCAAAGGGTGATTAAAATTTACATTAGAGAAGAAAAAGCAGGTTTTTATTAGTTCATACAGAATTAGGTAGCAGTATTTGGATGACACAAATGGCCAGCGGAGAAGGCCCTTTCGGCGAAAATCTGGAAGGAATTCTATGTTGGATTCATGAGATGGAAAGAAAATGGCGTGTGTAAAGGCATAATCCATTGCACAGCCTAACCAAAAACAAGAAGGCGGTGCAATATGAATATAAAGAAGAGACTAGCTGAGTTTCTGACACTCAAAAATACATTTGGATATCCTTTTGCGCTCAAATGCTATTTCTTGCGGTTGAAGTCCTTTGCAGAATATGAGCAGTTTGTTTTCGATTATTTGGAAGAAGAATTCGCACCCCTTATCCGAAAGTATGAGCTGCTCCCGAAAGCAGCGGTTTCGGAATCCGGAAGCAAACATATCTGGACTCTTTGGTGGCAGGGTGTCGAACAAGCCCCAGAAATAGTGAAAGTGTGCCTGAAAAGCCAGCAGGATAATATGGCTTCAGATGGGTTCCAGTATACGATTATTACTAAAGACAACTGGAAACAGTACATGAAGTTGCCCAAACATATTACGGAGAAGGTTAAGAATGGGCAGATTACACTTACCCACTTCTCAGACATCATTCGGGCAGAACTAATTAGACAATACGGCGGTGTTTGGATCGATGCGACTGTATTCTGTAATAAGAGAATTGATTTAGAGCCAGTGAGCAAAATCTACACGGCAAAGTGTTCACCAACACCCAAGTCTTTGACACTGGGCAGGTGGACAGGATTCCTGTTCGGGGACAAGGAGGGGTCAAAGCTCTTTTCTTTCATGTCCGAAGCATTTGATCAGTATTGGAAAAAATATGATTCCCTTGTGGCGTATTTACTTATTGACTATATCATCGCCATTGCGTATAAACATTTTCCAGAAGTAAAGGAAGAATATGAACAAATCCAGGTAAATCAGACTGGATTGTGGCATATGCTGCGGAAAATGAATGCGCCATACAATGCTGACGAATGGACTGGTGCGGTTCAAAATGCGGACTTCTGGAAGTTGTCTTATAAGGATGAGTTTAATGGAGGCCCATTGCAGGAAAAAACAGTACAGGGAAAACTGACAAATTGGGGATATCTAAACGAATTGGTGAGGAAGGTAGCTAATGACTGAGAGAAGAATTAAGGTGTTGCACATTGTGGGTGCGCTGAATCTTGGTGGCGCGGAAACAATGATTATGAATATATTTCGGAATATCGACCGTACTAGATTCCAGTTTGACTTTTACCTGTCTGGAAATACCGGTGGGTTTTACGAAGAAGAAGCTAGGGAATTAGGCGGGCGGATTATAAATGTTGGCCGAAGAAAAAAACATCCGTTTAGATATTGTATAGAATTGTTTAGGCTGATTCGAAGAGAAAAGTACGATGTCATTCAGATTCATGCTACAGATGCACAGGACGGTCTCCCGGCAGTTGTTGCAAGGATTGCAGGGGCGAAGAGAGTGTGCTTGTTTAGCCATAATACTGCAGGGCAAAGCTTACAGCGGCAGAAAATAATGCGAAAGCTATTTATGTGGGCGGTTACAGATCCACAGGCGTGCTCCGATTTGGCAGCGCAGTGGATGTTTGGAAGTGAAGCGGCAAAGGCGCAGTTGATCCCGCTTCCCATTAACTGTGAAATCAGTAGATATGACGATAGTGTCAGACGAGATGAACGCGCAGCATGGAACATCGAAAGCACAGAAAAGGTTATAGGTCATATCGGACGTTTTCAGACACAAAAAAACCACAGGTTTCTTCTGGATGTTTTCTCTGAAGTAGTGAAGCGAGATTCCAGATATAAACTGGTTCTGATTGGAGACGGTAATCTGCGTGACGAAATTGATGAGAAAATCAAGGTACTCGGATTGGAAAACGCTGTGATAAAAGTGGGACAGATTTCCGATGCCAGTAAAATGATGAGTATGTTTGATGTATTCTTGCTGCCATCTTTATATGAGGGTTTTCCCACTGTATTGTTGGAAGCGCAGGCAAATGGATTACCTTGCATCGCTTCATCGGCAATTACCCCAACAATTGCGCAAACAGATCTGATCCAGTTCCTTGATTTGGAATTGCCGCCTGAGGAATGGGCCAATTGCATCATTTCTCTTCATAAGAGGGAAAATGAAGAAATGTACAACCGTATTATCGCTGAGCGGTATGACGTAAAGAAAGTAACGGCGTTATTTGCAGAAATATATCAAGCGAGGTAAGATAAGACAATGAGGATAGTGTTTGTTATCGCAAGTCTGAATTCAGGGGGAGCAGAGCGTGTAATTGCAAACCTTGCGAATTGTTTTGCAGCGCAGAAGGATGAAATTGAACTCATACTATTTAATGACATTAGGTATTATGAGTTAGATGAGCGTGTAAAGGTTCATATTATTAAAGAAGAAAAACGAGGCGTCCTTTATATATTGGATGCCTCTCGCAGGCTACGTAAAGAGCTCATGACAATTGACCCTGAAGTTGTAGTATCCTTTTTGACAGAGATCAATGTTCTCTCTATTTTGGCCAGTATAGGAGCAACATGGAAATTAATCGTTTCAGAAAGAAATAATCCGTATATTATGCCTCGAAAAAAATATTACAGATGGCTTCGTTCAGTATCATATCCATTTTGTGATGCGTTTGTATTTCAGACAAAACAGGCACAGGAGTATTTTGTAAAATCTATTCAAAGAAGAAGCCGCGTTATACACAACCCGATTGGGCACGTCGAGGAAAGCCATTCTTCCGTGAATAAGAAAACATTTGAAATTGTATCGGTTGGACGTTTAGAACCACAAAAGAACTTTGCTCTTTTGATAAATACGTTTAAGCAATTTCATGATAAATATAGTAATAGCACATTGACGATTTATGGTGAAGGGCATCTGCGTGATGCTCTGGAAAATCAAATTAAATCATTGTCTTTGGAAGAGGCGGTGACTTTGCCAGGTAATCAGAAAAATGTAATTGAGCTAATTTCTGATAAGTCTGTTTTCGTGCTATCATCTGATTATGAAGGTATGTCAAATGCACTAATGGAAGCGATGGCTGTCGGTCTGCCGTGCGTTTCAACAGATTGTCCTATTGGAGGATCCTCAGAACTAATACAGGATCATGTTAATGGGTTGCTTGTATCAGTGGGGAATTCAGAAGAACTGTTGCAGGCGTTGATGGAATTATATGAGGATCATGAATTAAGAAACAAATTGGGCAATAAAGCACGAGAAATCTTATCTACACACTCTCCTGAAAAAATCTCTTTGGAGTGGAGACAGTGGATTGAGAACATCAATAAAGGAAGAAACTGGAATGAAAATACATTTGAATAGAAAACTGATTGTACGAATTATTTTCTTCCTGTATTTTGTTTACTTTGTAATGTCATACATGGGTGGAGTGTGGACATTTTCAAACTCGAAATACGGAATGATGCCAATATACACACGTACTGTAAATAACTTAAGGCTCATATATCTGCTTTTAGTGTTAGCACTTGGATTATATGAATTGCTATTACAATTTAAACTAAAAAAAATATCGCAGATTGATATGCTGCTATTTATCATATTCCTTTCTGCTTCAATTATGCATTTGTATACGGTTTCCCAAATAACAGATATACAAACCCTACTTTTTCAGTCTGGTACGCCAATGATGTACTTGGTTTTTCTAGCTTTTTTTGTTGGGATGGATGACAAGGTTAAGGAATTATTGCCAAAGACAGCAAAGGCATATGGACTAGCATTTCTGACTTTAGCAATGGTTTATTTCCTTATATTCTGTATCGATATTGGATATAGTTTTGGTGTTAGGTTTTCTTCTGGTCCGATACTGTATGCCTTCAACAATGGTTTTTTTCTGATTGTATATGCTTTGTATCAAGAAATAGATTTTAGCAAGCGCCTTTACTGGAGAATAACATTGCCTCTCTGCCTAATTGCATCTTTTATTACGACTAGTAGAAGTTGGGTTGTACAAACAATCCTATTATTTATGATGTACTATATTATACAAAGGCGTGCAACTCATATTATTCTAAACATTCTGAAGACCGTGGGCGTAGTCTTTTTTGTCCTTGTTACGATTAACTTGTTTGCTTCGGATTTAATTGGGAGCCTGGTAGCACGCTTAGGCGAATCAACAAGATCCTCACAATTAGAAACCTTTTTTGAGCAAATACCTATTTCTAGTCTAATATCCGGATTAGGATACAATGCTTCATATAGATTTCTTTCTTGGAGTAATTATCAGTATATCGACAATCAGGTGATATTTAGTTGCTTCCGCTATGGAGCATTGGTAACGGGTTTGTTTCTGTATTTTTTGATTAAACCTATAGTGGGAGCTATATCGTATGGAAAGGAGGCTTTTTTTCGCTCAATAGGTATACTTCATTTTGTTTTTGCAATGCTGGGATTGTCAATATATTTTTCACTATCCATTGATATGTGGTGTATTGTTTCGTATATGCTTGCTGGTAGAACCTATGCTAATACAAGAAATACGTTAGAAAGGGATTGAGTAACTTACAGTATGGAAAGTCAAGAGAATAGAATAAAGAAGAAAGTATTTTCAGGAATGATATGGGCCTTTGGAGAACAATTTGCAGCTCAGGCTGTTTCATTTATTTTGTCAGTCATACTGGCAAGATTGCTAATGCCAGATGAATACGGTACGATTACAATGGTGTTGGTATTTATCAACATTGCGAACGTATTTGTTACTAATGGTTTTGGAGAAGCTCTTGTTCAGAGGAAGAATGCAACCGATGAAGATTTTACGACAGTTTTTTATTGTAGTCTTGCAGTCGCGGTATTTTTATATAGTGTGCTGTATATTACAGCTCCACTCATTGCTACTTTCTATGATTCGCCTGAGTTAGCATTGGTACTTAGAGTTCTTTCACTTAAATTACCTATAGCCAGCATCAATTCCATTCAGCGGGCCTATGTACAAAAGAATATGCAGTTTAAGAAATTCTTTTTTTCTACACTGGGTGGGACGATTCTTTCAGGGGTGCTGGGCATTTTCATGGCATATAAAGGGTTTGGCGTCTGGGCACTTGTTGCGCAGTATATGAGCAATTCGTGCGTTGCTACTATTGTGATGTTTTTTACAGTTAGATGGAAGCCAAAACTGATTTTCTGCAAGAGTTCTGCAAAAGAACTAATAAAATATGCTTGGAAATTGACGGCCGCCAGTTTGATTAATACGGTATATAACGAGTTAAGAAGTCTGATTATTGGGAAAAAGTATTCTTCTTCAGATTTGGCCTATTATAATAAGGGAAACCATATTCCAAGTTTAGCTATAACCAATATAAACTCGGCCATTAGTACTGTGATTTTTCCCGCAATGTCGCAGTGCAATAATGCCCCAAACAGATTAAAGGCAATTACCAGACGTTCTATGAAGGTGGCCGCATTTGTAATTTTTCCTGTAATGGGAGGAATAATTGGAGTTGGGGAGTCACTGATTCGATTGCTTCTGACTGAAAAGTGGATACCTTGTGTTCCATATTTGTATATGGCATGTATGTACTGGGCTTGTCAGCCGGTTCAGACTGCTAACTGGCAGGTGATTAAGGCGATGGGGCGCAGTGATTTAGCATTGAGACTGGAAATCTACAAGAAAGTCATTGGTTTTCTTCTGGTTTTTGTATCGATACCTTTTGGGGTAGAAGCAATAGCGGCCTCCAATGTGTTATTTGCCATAATTTCAATGTTGATTAATATTATCCCGAATAAGAGATTAATAAACTATTCGATTAGAGAACAGATGCTGGACTTGGCACCTTCGTTTATTTCGTCTGTTGTAATGTGTCTGGTTGTTTTAGAGGTTGGAAACATTGTATTACCTGACATTGTTTTGATTCCTGTGCAAGTGGCAATTGGTATAGGGATTTATGTGTTTTGTTCTGTCCTTTTGAGAAATGACAGTTTTAGTTATATCCTAGATATTTTGAAGGGCTATACTGCCAAAAGGAGAAAGAAAATATGAACCTTTCAATCAATTACAGAAAACTAAAGCACAAACTTGATGGCTATCACAGGAAAGCTGATAACATAATGAATAAGGTGATTTTACGGATTAATGGGGTGGAATTCGATAGATCAGTTTCCGTCTCTGGAAGGATTTTCATAAGGAATGACGGAGAAATCGTTATAGGGAAAGGCGTAAAGATAAATAGTGCAAGCTGGTCAAACCCTATTGGTGGAAATGATAGGACCTATCTTCAAATTATGCGGGGGGGGTCTTTTAACAATTGGCAATAATTCGGGGATAAGCAATACAGCGATTACAGTTGCAGAAAGCGTTAACATAGGAAGACATGTTTTTATTGGAGCCGGATGCAAGATATATGATACTGATTTCCACCCAATTGAAGCAGAGTTTAGATTTGGCTCCAATGCTGATATTTGCAGGACGAAAACAAAACCAATTATTATTGAAGATGGAGCGTTCATTGGCGGGCACTCCATTGTTTTGAAAGGGGCTCATATAGGACAGAATTCTGTAATCGGTGCGGGTTCGGTTGTTACTGGAAATATTCCTGCTAACGAAATCTGGGCTGGAAATCCTGCAAGATTCATAAAAAAGATTAAGGATGTTATGTATTGATGAAACGAGTTTTTATTTTGGGATGGTTTAGCTATCCAAGAGGAAATGCAACAGCAAATTATGTGCAGTACCTAGCAAAAGCCTTGCAAGAGGAAGGATTTTGTGTGACAGTAATGAGTGCTTTGAATTCCGAGTTTGAACTTTCAGATGGTGACGTTATCGGTGGCATTACAGTTCGTAATATCCGCTGGGAAAGTAAATTCTCTTATATCAGACGCTTATTAAATGGACGATTATTTCCATTTGTTTTAGCCGGAAAAATTGTCAAATTGAAATTGACCTCAGATGACATTTTAATTGTACCAACCTCGTTACCTGCTATAAGTACATTGTTTCGGCTAAAGAAAAAGTACAAATTTAAGACAATTGGATATCCCTTAGAATGGTTTGGCGTAGAACAATATAAAACGCCAGGAGAAGCGAAAAAAGGAGAATTTCAATTTCAACTTAATGCAAAACATGATTTACTTTTTCCGATAAGTTACCACATCAGGAATCAGTTTCCTAAAACGCCTGCTTTAGTACTGCCAATAATGGCAGATGTAACTGAGTTTCCATTTGTTCCCAAGGAGATGGATGTGTGCAGGTTTATTTTGCCAGCAAATGGAATGATGAAAGATGCATTGCCGGAAATGCTTCATGGTTTGGCGTTATTGACCAAAGAAGAACTGTCAAGACTTGAATTTCATTTTACAGGAGTCACAGAGAATCAGATCAAGTCAATCTTAAATGACTTTGAGTACGAAAAAATCAAAAATAGTGTAACACTGCATGACTGGATGAAATATGAAAACTTGATTTCGCTCTATCAGAATATGCATTTTTTGCTACTTGCTAGAGATACTAATCAAATGACTTTGTCAAATTTCCCCAGTAAGGTTCCGGAAGTCATGACTTACGGTGTCGTTCCAGTGGTAAGTAGAGTGGGCGATTATACGAAGTACTATTTGAAAGATGGCGTTAATAGTGTTGTTTTTGAAGGATGTGATGCTAATTCCTGCGCAAAAGCTATTAGAAGAGCGATGTCATTCTCTGAAGATGAGTATATAGAGATTTCCTCTAAAGCAAGGGAATGCGTTGAAAGGCAATTCGATTATCACAATTGGACAAAAAAAATCAAACAGGCAATAGAAAGTATGTATAGTGAAAATGAATAACAGGAAAAAGAAGCGGTATTCTTGGTATTATAATAGCAATAAAAAGTCCTTTGTTTTTATCGCTGAAATTTTCCTGTTCTGAATCGGATGTTAACTATTTCGATTTTTCAGACTTGTCATCGAGGTTAGACAAAAATTATTTGTTAATTGGAAATGTAAATTCATTGAATGGAAACATGCACATGAAAACGCCTGAGTAGAGATAGATAATGGGGTTAAGAAAAGGAGAAAAAGAATATGAGTCAATATAGTTTTTCTATATTTACGCCTGTTTATAATCGGGGGGGGAGAGTACTAGAGAGAGTATACAACTCCCTACAAAGACAAACATATAGTGACTTTGAGTGGATAATTGTAAACGATGGAAGCACAGACAATACAGATCTGGTCATAAAAGATATTATCAATCGGGCGAATTTCCCTATAAAGTATATTTTTCTTGAGCGCAACAGTGGAAAGCATGTTGCGCAAAATCGAGCAGTGGATGCAGCACGTGGAGAATTCTTTGTGCCTCTTGATTCTGATGATTATGTTATTCCAGAAACCTTGGAGGTTTTCTGGAAGGCGTGGAATTCTATTCCTGATGGCGAACGTTCAGAATACTGCGGCGTCGGAGTACATTGCATGGATTTAGATGGAAATATGATAGGCGATCCATATCCGGCGGATCGAATGGTATCAAATGATTTGGAAATGTGCTTTAAATATAGAGTACGAGGAGAGAAATGGGGGATGATTCGAACAGATATTATGCGTGAATTCAAAAATATTGAAGTCAAGGGTCATTTCCTATCTGAATCTACCGTATGGTTTAGAATTGCACAAAAGTATCCCAAAAAGTTGTTCTTGCAGAAATGTTTAAGGTTTTATGAAGTTCATGATGATAGTGTCACTAAACAACTGGAAAATTCTCAAGACTATAATATTGAAAGTACAATTGTTTCAGAATGTATTTATATGAATGAGTTTTACGATTGGTATCTGCGATATCAGTTTAAACAAGCTATTCGAAAGCCGATTTCATTAACCTTGAAGTGTATTGTAAATGATAAGGAAGTATTGTTTGGAAAAGATGCATTAATTAAAAAAGTGAATCCTTTGTTGTGTAAATTTTTAATTTTTGTTTCGAGCATTTATAAAGTTGTATGGAAAGTGAAAAGTAAAATTTGAGGATCTGTAAGAGAATGTGGCAAGGTAATCTATGCGTACAGGATTATAAGAACAGAACCTCAGGAGAAGGACTCTGAAATCTAAGGGAGATGTGATCAATGGATCAAGAACTATTTAACGAGACGGGGGTGCGGACAGAAAGTTGGACAAGTTATGCTATCAAGCCAAGAT
>LBJMR02800__coassemble_271_pt1 | contig 48695 bp, 41 predicted proteins | sample LBJMR02800__metabat2_high_PE_009 | metagenome-assembled genome bin LBJMR02800
ATTTTCTCACCGGGAGACTGGGCTTGACAAGTACGCTATTTCGTGAGGCGCTTACCCAAGATCCAGGCGGAGGGGTGAGGCCCGCCCATCGCACCTAACAGCCGATAGAAGCAAAAATGGACCACCCCGGCTGCACGGGAGGTCCATTTTCTATCATCATTAAATCCAAATTCCTCTTTTTTTGAGGATATTTTTTATTTTATTTGTTCGTACTATTCCTAAGCGGATCCTCAACTTTGCTTTTATTCTATCCATAGGCTTTCCCCATAGGTTGCTTCTCCAATGAATAGCATATGTCTTATCGGTACAATGAAGTTCCGAAAGATTTCCATTGATCGGATTAAAATAGATCGCCGGGAAAATCACTGCGCCCATTATTTCCTGTATATCAGAACAGCTAGGATCAAATCCATATGCAAGAAATGGCCGAGTGTTTGCCACTGTACACGGTGTAAAATCCGGAACTCCGTTCATCATAAAATGTCTATCAGAATATTCATCAAGCATCTGCTTAATAACTGGATGATTTTTCACAGCACCCAAACCGAGTCCCGTATTGATTCCAGCTTCTCCATCAGAGGCCAAGAAACATTCATTTTGAATCAAATCATCTAAAGATTTGAGCAATTCCACATCCGTATCCAGGTAAATACCACCTTCACGGTAAACAATTTCCAGCCTAGCGTAATCAGAAACAAACGCCCAATTTTTTGAATCATATGCTTCTTTTAAAAAAGGGCAATGATAAACATCATAATTTTCTTCGTTCCACAGCTTTATTTCATAATTCGGACAATACTTTCTCCAGCTATTTATACATTTTTCAACAATCGGAGGATATTTTGTCCTTCCAAACCAACAATAATGAATCACTTTGGGAATCATTCTGAATTACTCCTTATCATTACAATCCTTTTTAAAATTCTATTGACCATATTCTTTTCATAAGGATTCAAAACCGTCAAGTATGCAACAACTGCATAACCTACTACATAGAGTATCCCTTTGATGACAAAGTTTCCTAATGTCCAAACAGTACCATATATATGATTCAATCCCCAGCCTACTACTAATAAAGGCAATAATCGAATCAAAATTGATACAATATTTTTCCAAAATGCGGTCATATCCAGACGAATCACCTTTGCATAATAGAGATTTAATATCACGCCGCTGGTCAACAGCATCGTAAGGCCGGTAGAGAGCGCCGCACCAAAGCCAGCAAAATAGTGGGCCAATATAATTGTCAAGCCAATATTTAAAAGAGCAGCTACAAAATATATTTTCGCACGAAATCCATATTCATTCATGACCTGCAAAATGCTCAACCCCAGATTCTGGATGACATCAACTGTAAACGGAATCATTACTACAAGCGCCATCTCATATGCTGGAATATACTCTCTTCCTGCCCACAAAAACAAAAACTCCTGTCCAAAAATAACGAATCCAGAAAGAACCATAAAACAAATCAAAAAGGCAATTCTTCCCACTTTGATAAATAATGCGGACATTTTCTCTATCCCATCCTCTTCCTGATAATACAAGCTAAGTTTGGGAAAGAAAACACTTGAGAGCATCGTGCCCGCATACATATAGTTTGTATAGATCTGTGCTCCAATCGCATACACGGCGACAGTTGCCGTATTGTATAGTTTTGCGAGAATAACCTGGTCTGTTCTCCAAAAGATCTGATCTGCTATATTGGCTAGCAAAATTCCCGATGCAAACACAAGAATTTTTCGCTCTAACTTCCTATCCCGTTCATGCAAAACAACCTGAATGTGCAATTTACTTTTTGCATAGAAGCAATAAATCACTGACAAAGTCACATTCAATCCAACTTGAACGCAAGTAACTGTTAGCGCATATGGGAATTGAAACAGGATCAACAGACAGACGACAGGCTTTAAAATCTCGTTGACAGCAGAGCCTGCTTTTTCAAAAGCAAAACGCTCATTTCCACGGATGCAGGCCAAATAAATCGCGTTTTTCATGGTGATACAGATGTTGATGATCAACAGCATCAACATCATGCTTCCCTCGTTGATTTCTGCCGCTGTAAAAGAGGAACGATAAAATAGGCGAAATGCAAAAACAATTCCTGTTCCCAGAAACAACATAAAAACGATGAGTCTGTTATAGATAATTCTGCAGGAAGCAAGAACATTTTCAATCTTCTCTTTGTTATCCCTTGCATTCACCTCACAGTAAAACCGGAGCACTCCCGCAGATAAGCTTGACTCCAAAACATTGATATAAGCCAAAAAAGACGCTACTACCTGATATAGACCATACTCGCTTTGCCCCAAGAAGCGGAGCAATATAGGTGTAAAAACAAAATTTGTGGCTATATGCACTACCACCCATAAGTAGGATAAAATGACACCCAATTTTAAATTCTGTTCTTTACTCATCAATTAATCTCTGTCATCTAAAATAATATGGCACTACCCATGTCCACTCTGGTCTATATACCAGCACAATTAACATATAAGCCGCTGAAAAAGCCACAATAACCGTATTGACTAAAAATCTCTCATGTGCTTTATATATCTCAGAAGTAAACGCCGGAGCCCATACCAAATAGGTATAAATACCAAACAATCCAGCAACACGGTTCCATATTTCCATACGCATGGACAACGCGTAGAAAACGATACTTAAAGAGAGCATTATTGCCGCCATTCTTTGGGGTTTATCCAGTGCTTTTTTTCCAAATATTATAGCCCCAACCACAGCAAAAGTAAGTTGAATCAACATATTGAATAAAGATGCATTATAGTTTGCATCGCTCCAATCTCCAAAAAAGTAATGTGTATAGTCAGGTAATATTGTTTCCACCAGAAACATCATGAAAGAATATCCTGCAAACGCTATAAAAGCTATGATAATCGTATATCCTAACATACGATAAGCTGTTACTTCTCCAGTCCTTACTTTTTCATGCCGGCGAGCAGGTTTCTGGGGTTTATCTCGGTTGTTTTGAATCACAAGGATATATGGCAGAAATCCCATATACGCGACTGTATGAAATGTCGTCGCAAGCGCAATTAAAATAGCCGCAATCATTTTTCGATTCTTTTGTATCAGCAGGACAAAAGCAATTTCTATGATAGACATTGCAATTGCCTGACGCATGATATTCATTTGAGAAAAGTATGATCCAAGTAAAATATAAAGCATCATACTCAATATTGGGTTTTTTGAAAAATAATAGGATAAAAGGCAAGCCGATCCAATGCAAATTACGGATGAAACTATCAACAAAACCCCTGGATCTTTAGACAAGCTGTATAGCACACTGACATAAATCAGAAATCCTATTTCATAACGTGAGTCTGCAAAATTCTCGCTTTCAATATGCTGAAACAAATTTATATATGTCCTTGTATCCGCACCAACACTATACGCTCGAAACCCAGACACTACAAACAGCATCAAAAAAGCAATCCATAAAAACGCTTTCGCTCTTTTTTTAGACAAGTGCGGCTGCATAGGAAACCCTATGATAAGTATAGCAAGAACTAAAATCCAATAAATCGTCATCTTGTCCTCACCCTCTAGAATATATTCTTGTTCAGCAAGCGATTGTAAATTTCTGTCAATCTCTCTCCGCAATTTATATCAGAGTACAAACTATTTTTTAAATTCTCTGTATATTTCTTTCGCTCCACTTGTTTTAATGCCGCTTGCCTTAAATGTTCTGCCCACATTTTGGGCGCAACTTTTAGGCTCACAGAGTCAATCAGATCTGTATAAACCATTTCATCTGTAACTGTATTTGCTACGACCATTGGCAGTCCTATTGCCTGTGCTTCTACAGCAGTCAACGGTAATCCTTCGAACAAACTTGGCATAAAAAACACATCCATTGCTTGGTACAGATCTGCCACATCAGTTCTACTGCCAAGCAGTTTTACTGAATGATCCAATCCCTTTTTATGAACATATTGTTTCACCTCTTCGTTCAAAGGACCATCTCCAACCCACCAGTATTCAGCATTTGGCATCAGTGAAAGAAATATTTTGAACACATCCATGGCAAAAAATGGGTTTTTTTGTTCTGCCAGTCTGCCAACGGAGCCAACCACACATTTTGACTCTGCACCCACTTCTAGGCGTAATTTATTGCGCTTTTCATTACTAAATTGAAATTTTTCTCCGGAAATCACATTTGGTACAACAGTAAAATCATGATTTCCAAACAGCAGCTTACCTGCTAAGTCAGAACAAGCTAGATACTCCGTCGCTGGGAGCAACAAGAGTGGAAGAAATAATTTATTACGCAGTTCTTTAATTCGTGTTTCAGCCAATTTAGAATTGTGACTATGAAGTATCCTGACCGGAACATGATTACACATAGCGCAGAGCATCATGGGTATCGTAATATGCATTATATTATCATGAACGACATCATAATGTCCCTGTTTTAGAATCGTATTGCATGCCTGTAAGTGTTTTGCTAAATTCTTTATGTTGGGCAAAATAAAAATGTTACTTCCTGCCCGCCTGATTTCATCATAATACGGCGATGGCAAATCACTATATAAAGCAAAATCCATCTGTACCTTTTGATGGTCTAATTTGCGAAAATAATTCATAGCAAAACTGGCTATACCGTTTGATACACGCAAATTAGACATCAGCATCAATACATTTATCACTTGATTGTTCCTTTCTACCACCTATTTACTATACGTTGCATGTATCAATTTAAGATACACATACCAGCCCGTTCATCAAAAATGTAACGGTATAACTTTGATCCATATTGTTACTACAGTCTATTCTCTGTCATTTTCTCTTACTTCTAATGAATAATTTCAGCTTGTATGGCATCAAAACCTTTAGTTTTCCTTTTAAAATCGTCTTTCGATGAGTTTTCAAATATACTTTCTGAATTTGTTGACCACTCATTGATTTGAACTCTTCTATCCGCATCTGTCGGCTCTCTGGCAATCTTGACGGCTCATTAAGTTGCTTATTGCAGTGAGCTGCCTGCTCAATTGTAGTTTGAACTTTATTGAGATCACGTACAGATTCAAGTAGCTTTTCAGATCGTTCGTTGTTTACAAGAAGTAATGAGCAGCCATTTTCAGTCCGTAGTGAAAGATTCAATACCTCTACACCCCAATAGTCTCCTAAAGAAAAATCACCCACTCTTTTCGTATTTGCATACTTACAGGTGTAGCAGGACTTTCTATAGATGTCCCCTGACAAAAAATAGGAATAGTAATAATTATCAAAATCTCGATATGGTATTTTCTTCAGACAATCAGAAGAATCAACAACAACAACGCCACCACAGCTCCACCCCGCGTACTCCTTGGACCGAAACCGCAGCGCCTTTATTTTGCCATATCTTTCCCTAGCAAAATCCATGTACTTGTCAAAGTAGGCCTGCGATCCAACTCCATGGCAGACAATATCCGCAGTATAAAGGTTCTCGTAGTCTTTTCCTAAGAAGTTTTTTAAGCCATCAATTTGGCAAGGAGTCCCAGAGTATAGAACTTTTTTTCCCTGCTTCAGATCCTGCTCAACCATCTGATAGGTAGTTCCAATATCACTTTCCAGATATTTAGAACTCCGCAATTTCACAAACTCATCCTTACTGCTTGTCCTGATGTGCTTGACCTTCATATCATCCAGCATCGCTACGCCATAAACAATGCCACCTTGCGAAAAGATGACATCCGCAATGGCCGTAAACGCTCCACCGCTTGTGCTTTTAGCCAGCACTTCAACGTCTTTATGGACTGCAGCATATGCTTTCTGCTTAACAGAAGCTTCAAGTGTCTTATCGATAGGACACACTTTTTCACACAGGCCACAATTTACGCAGGCTTCTTTATCGATTTGTGGATATCGAAATCCAAACTCTCTCTGCTCCCATGAAATGCACTGCTTCGGGCAACGCTGAATGCACGCTCCACAGCCCGTACATTTTTCAAAATCAACCGTCAGCATACTTTCCCCTCATCACTGGCAACCTTTTTAAGTGCGTCATCCAAGAACTTCATAGAAGCGGCACGGCGTTCCCGAATCGCGGCATTTACTGTCTCAAAATTCACAGATTTGTCTGCAATGCTTTTCATTTCCGAAAAATCTGAAATTGTTCTATCCAGAAGATCGTATTCCGACAGAAGGAATCTTAACTTGTTCTGATTGCCACGAAGTTTTACAACCATAGTAGTATTGCAAATAATAGACACCACAGAGCCATGGAAAGTATCCGTCACAACCAACGTTGCATTTTTAATCCATCCGAGTAATTCAAACGGCGAAGCATCGATACACTTGCACCAACGATGGTAATAGCCCACCGACACAATTTTCAAACTGTGCTTGTCAGCATAGGCTTTAATATAATTGTATTCAGCCGTATCGTTTAAATTCTTATCATAGGAATAGATAAGAATATAATCCTTTATGGGCGGCCTAAAAGACTGCATGTCCTTTTCATAGCCATAAAGGATAACCGGATCGCACACCAATGTCGCGTCAATATCAGCAGTCTTTTTTACCGTTTCCAAAGAGTTCTGATCTCGTACAGAAACTGCATCCATATGATGTAGTCCGTCTGAAATCATTTTCTGCTGCCCCTGTTTAACGACATCCTCGTAGGTTGTCGGGCCAAAGCAGCCCGCATAGCTGATGATGTGTTTTGCATTCAGACCATTTCCATATAGGAAAGGATTTACGCCGATCTCAAGACTGAACACTTCGTCGCTTCCAATGACCACCAAGTCACCCGCAAAATCCTCATATTTACCCATCATCGGAATATTTGTTGCCCTGAATTTTGCAAGAGTACGCTTCTTGCTCACGTTGTACAGGATGTTTCCCGCACCTTTTTCCATCAGATATTTGGCGTAAAAGCTAGCGCTCCCCAGGCCAAGCTTATATTTGTTGGCTTGCTTCTGGGAAATATTTGAGTAGCTGCGCTCGAACTCTAGGAATCCACACTCGTGGCCTTTTGATTCAAGCACGGTCTTTAGCGCATTTGCCTGCAATACTGCACCGTGGTTATGTACACCGTAATATGTCAGTATACCGATTTTCATTTAATATTCCCTTTTTACCTTCTCAGCATCTTTTCAAACATAAACTTCCGCAGCCAATTCGGTGCTAGTGCAGATCCACTACGCATCACACAACTCTGAATGTACTGTCCATTTTCAATAAAATCTTGGTCCTTCATGTACTTAAATAGTCTTATCTGTGTTTTTGCATACTTCCAGCCTGACCGACGTTTATACATATCATCCCCTGCCCTCATGTGCAGCAGTGGCTCCTGAATATTATAGCCTTGATAGCCCGCCATGAGCATCCTAATCCAGAGGTAATAATCCTCCAATAAGTAAAAATCCTGATATGAGCCAACCGCCTCTACAGCTGACTTTTTGTACATTACACAGGGATGGTTAAATGGATTTCGTTTTTTGGCAAACTCCACAATTTCCTCATTGGTTTCTGGTGGAGCACGTCTTGCATCCACTATATCAGGCCTTGCAGTAAATTCCTCTACAATACCCGAACAGATACTTACCTCTGGATGCGAGTTAAATACTTTGATTTGTTTTTCGCAGCGGTCAGAATAAGCAATGTCATCACTATCCATCCGGGCAATTAACTCATTCTTGCAATGTTTGATGCCTTCATTAAGAGCATTACCAAGGCCACCATTTTTTGTAAGATGGATGACATCCAAAGCCATTCCCATCTCTCGTTGCTTTGCAGCAATCACTTTATCCAATGCACTATTTAGTGGACCATCGCACACCAATACAAAATTATTTGTGGAGAGTGTCTGAGTTTGAATGCTTTCCATCGCTTGATTTAAGAATTCGGGCGTCTCTCTGTAATAAACCGACATAAGAACAGAATAATTATTATAATATTTCATTTTATATCAGCTCCTATTTTATATTACAGATTGATGCCCGCTTTGTTCTTTCCTTTACATCGCGGTCGTCTCTCCTTCTGCAATTCCTTCGGTGCTCTCAGGCAGAAACAACACTTTTATCGTTGCCAGCATAATCTTCAGATCCTCTATAATGCTGGGATGTGCAATGTACATCAAATCCATTTGCAATTTATCATATGGAGTGGTGTTGTATTTTCCATACACCTGTGCATATCCGGTCAAGCCAGCTTTCGCTTGCAGACGAAGCGCAAATTCCGGCATTTCTTCGCAGTATTGTGTTGCAATTTCAGGCCGTTCGGGGCGTGGGCCGCAAATCGACAAATCGCCTTTTAAAATGTTGATCATCTGGGGTAATTCGTCGATTCGGAATTTGCGGATGATACGCCCCACTGGCGTGATCCTCTCATCTTTTTCTCCTGTCGAAAGCCGGGCCACCCCATCCTTTTCGGCGTCCATCCGCATACTGCGAAACTTCAAAATCTCAAACTCCTTCCCATTTTGTGTTAGGCGTATCTGTTTGTAAAAAACCGGCCCGTGATCTGTTACTTTGATTGCCACGGCTGTTATCAAAAAAACCGGGCTCAAAACCGCCAATGCCAACAGGGACAACAGAATATCAAATAACCGTTTGATCAACAAGTATTCAGGTGTCGCCATATAACGTCCCACATGAAGCATAGGTAAATGAAACATGTGCACTGGATGTGCACCGCTCAAAATGACATCTCCCACCCTTGGGATCACAAAGGCATCAATATTATGTTCCACACAGTATTTCAGGATAACATTGCGGTCATGGCTGTGAATACCGCTGATAAACACCGTTTTCACCTGATCCAGCATATGGATATTCGTCAGGCATTCCTGAATATTCTGAATCAACCGGACATCGTACCTCAGGTCCAGATCATATTCGTTGATAAGCTTTTCCAGTCCCTGCCGCTTATCATAAACAACAGCTGTAGCTTCCGGCGGAAAAACAGCATAATACCACCGATGCGCCAGAAGGGACCACAGCACTGCCATAATGAATTGCCCAGCAATCGCAGCAATGCCAGGCAGCACATTGCACATTCTTACTGACAGCAGGCAGATGACGATGTATAAGATCCCATCCGTCACCATAGCTGTCAGAATCTGACTGTATGCCAACTCCGAAATACGCTGAATTGTAATTTGAAAAGCATCGTATACTTTACCGATCAAAACATACAGCACAATGTACAGAAACAGGATAGCTGCACTGCACACCCAAGTGTGAGGTATATAAACCCAACGAATATAGTAGGCAAACCAGCAGACGGCAAATGGTGCTGTCATCAGCAGAACATCCAGCAGCCTTGCTATCCGCAGCATCACATCGTGTTGCAATTTTGACATTCTCTCTCCCCCTCTGCCCCATAGCACACATTCTATGTCCGAATGCCGTTGTCAGGCAGACTTTTCTCTCTGATCAACAAACTGTTATTTTTCATCTATTCCAGCCGCATCGTATATTTCTTTCAGACGATCGTACTCTTTTTTGGTCTGGTACCTGGCCATGGCACGCACCCGTTCGTTCTGGAGAAAAACGATCCGAAAAATTCTTATGCCCCAGTAAAAGGGCATCAGCCATGGCTGTCGGTTCAAGCGGGGATACCCCGCCTGCATGAACGTCAGGTCCGGAAAACACCGCTGCCAGAATGTACACAGCCGGTTCAATCCATAGGCTCCCTCCCCTTTTTTCACGGTATACAGCGCCTCGTTCAGCTCCAGACTGCCATGCACTCCTGCTTCCGTCAGATAATCCACAATCAATTTGGTTTGTTCATCCATCGCCTGTCCTTCAAAGCAGGATAACGCCACCTGCTCGAGCCGGCGGGCAAAACCAAGAATCTTCATCTGCGCAAACATTGCTTCCACATATGACCGGTCCATTTTTAGCTGTTTTTGCAGCAGATAAATATCCGCTAAAAAACGGATACCTACCCCGCTGGAGGTGAAGTGCTTGTAAAAATGGCTCATACAGTGAATGTAAAGATCCTCTTCCCGCAGACGATACCGGTGCGCCGTGCCCGGTTCACGATCGTCCTCCTGCCAAACGGTTCTCTCCTGCTGCTGCTCCACCTCTCCGCCCTCATAGAACAGATGCCAATGGAGTTCCACGTACATATATGGCGGTTTTTCATATTCATCGTCATACTGACGGACCATCTTTACTCTGTTATAGCCGCGGGTTTTCATCCAGGCCAACATCTTGTCGTGCTCCACTTCGCGGAGCAGCACATCAAAATCGGTCATGCTTCGCATCAGCGGGTCGGGGTAATAGTTGCGTATTACCCAGCCCTTCATGGGCAGACAGTCGATGCCGGAGGCCTCCATCTCGTCGAGCAGCCATCCAATCTCATATTCCTGAGTGATGCTCCGGTGAGTCTCCCGTGCAAAAAAGTCCTTCATCCCCTTCCGCAGGGACTCCCATCCGTCCCCACTCTGCCGGGCAATGACCGGGTATACCATCATCACCAGGCTCTGCCGCCGAATCAGGACATCCAGCTTTTCAGCGTCGCAGCCGGTCTCCCAGGGGATCGGCATCTCAAAATTCCGATGCAGAGCCGCCCGCATCAGCCGCAAGAGCATCTCTGTTTCTTTGTTTTCACACATCGTTTTACCCCATATACCGCATCGCGCCACCCCTCTGCTTGGCCTGCAGAAGGACGGCGCGGCGCGGTATTTATCAATGTTTGGGTTTATAGTTCTTGCTCCGTCCAAAGAAGAAGCCTTTTCTTGCGCCGTCCTGTTCAGGCTGCGTCTCTGGGGCAGTGGCCTTCGGCGCGGTCTGCACCGGAGTCTCCCGCATCGGCCTGGCCGGGACAGTAGACGTCATGACCACCGATTTGTTATCCGGGCTCTTCGGGTCATCCGGAGCTTTTGTCTTCTCCGGGGCGCTTTCTGCCGGCGCCGTCGGTTTTTCCGGCGTTTCCGGCTGGCTGGGAGGCGTCTCGGGCTTCTGGGTCCAGCTGTTGTCCGCACCCATCCGGATCAGCGCGTCCATGGCTTCGTCGTCCGAAAGAGTCTCTTTCTGGAAGGGGTCTTTGGTCAGCTCATCCAGAATGTCCGGCCCTGCGGCAGGGCTGCCCATCTCATCCTCACCGCCGCTTCCCACGGCAGGCATCAGGAGCAGGTCACTGGCCTCTGCCTCATCCCGCATGGACTTGGCCGCCAGATCCGACGGGCGGTCACGCCAGGAGCGGAAACCGTGCATGGTCTTGGAAGCGCTGACGACCGTGCCCAGAATGCGGATGCCGGATTTGTCCAGCTGATCCAATGCGTCCCGGATAACGGGCAGCGGTGCGGCGTCGTACCGGATCACAAACAGGACTGCTTCCGCCACCTGGTTCAGCCGCAGCATATCCGAGGACTGGCTGAGCGCCGAGGTGTCGATGATGACATATTCATAATTTTGGGACAGCTTCTGGATGAAGTCGAAGAGTGCGCTATCCAGGTTGACAGCGTTGCGCTCCAGCACCGCAGGCAGCAGATCCAAATATCCGGTCAGCGATACGACAGCGTCCTGAATGGTTGCTTCCCCTTTGTAGAGGGCATTCAGAGTGCGGCTGTAATCGACGTTCTGCAAAAACATCCCACCCAGGCTGGGGTTTTCCAGGCTCAGGTCGATCAGCAGGATCTTTTTCTCCAGATCGGACATCTGGATGGCCAGATTGGCCGCCACGGTGCTCTTGCCTTCCCGTTCCTCCGCCGAGGTGATGTAGATGCAGTGGCTCCGCTTTTTGCCGCTGCCCAGCCGGTTGCAGAGGATGTAGGCTGCCGACGCAAAGTTTTGTTCGACGGTGGAATCCACAGACGATTCGCGGGTGAGCAGATCCGTCTTTCGCTTAAAGTAGGCGTGATCGTAGGGGATAACGCCCAGCAGCTCGGTGCCAAGATCGTCCTCCACCACTTTGGGGTCCATCAGGGTAGGCCGCATGAAGAATTCGCCGATGACGATGGCAAAGCCAAGGCCAAGGCCCGCCAGGCTTGTGATGATCCAAATCTTGGTGTAGTTGTTGCGGGCCGGGGTAAATTCAGCCGCAGGCACATCAATGGTGTTTACCGAGCCGATCCTCAGCGTTTCAGGCAGGACCTCCCTGGCCACGTTCAAGATCGCGTTCATCAGCTCAACGCCGCTCTCCTGATTCATCCACCAGAGGGTAAGCTCCAGGATCTGCGTTTCACCGATCCGGGTGATATTCAGGTTATCATAGACCTCTTTGGGTTCCACCGAAATCAGACGGGCTTCCTGAATGGCCTGCTCCAGGACACGGTCGCTGTAAAGTACATAAATCACAGCGTTTGCCATATCCTCGCCCAAATTGTAATCGTCCGGCGTGATGCGGTCAGCGCCAGAGGCCAGGACATCCGTGGACGTCTGGGGGATCACCGCAATCGACGTGGTGATCTCAAAACTGGTGTATTCGCCCTGAACAAAAGAGATACTGTTCAGGATCAAGCCCAGGCCGCAGCCCACCAGCGCCATCACAACGATGAGCTTCCAGCGTTTTGCAATGGTAAGAAGTAGATCGCTGATCCGAATTTCTTCATTATTCATCCTCTGTCCTCCTTACTCTTGCTTTGTACCGGCGGAGGCCGCTTCCCTGCGCTCCTTGCGGCGGCGGGAGATCAGCCGCACCAGCCACACGATCAGGCAGATGGCGCCCACGGTCAGCAGGGCCGCGACGGCCAGGGCCACCGCACTGCGGAAGGTGAAGAGCGAGATGCTCCAGGTCTGGACCTGTGCCGTATCCGTCACCTCGAAGCGGTAGGGGTTCTCGGTGTCCTCGCTGCGGACGATGTAGTAGCTGCCTTCGGGCAGGTCGGTCATCTCCACGCTCTGGCCGTTGGTGGTCCAGGACAGAACGACCTGATCCTGGCCGTTGTACAGGGTCACCGGCTCGTTCAGGCTCTCGGTGCCCAGGATGGCGTCCTGCACATGGATGGACACCCGCAGCAGCCGGTTGGTGATCGCCAGCTGGCCGGTGCTCAGGCCGCCGATCCGGCCGTCCGCACTGACGATGACATCGTATGCACCGTCGCCCATCCGGTAGTCGCCCACGGTCTGGGTCTGCTGGATGTGGTAGGTGGTGTTCTTCTGCAGGTCGGTCAGGACAGCGGTGCCCGTCTCGTCGGTGACCAGACGGCGGGTCCGGCCGGAGCGGTCGTCGGTCACCATCAGGACGGCGCCCGCCAGCTTCTGGCTGTCGTACAGCTCATCCGAGACCTGCACCACCAGCTGGGTCTTTTCCACCTCGACCTCGTGGACCGGGGGCAGAGCGCCAGTCTTGCGCTCCACTTCCACCGTCAGGTCCTCTTCCATGGTGGCGTAGTAGTCGGGGCTTGTCGCCTGCTGGACGGTGTATGTGCCCAGATAGAGCTCCTGGCTCTCGCCGTAGCCCTCTTCGTCGCACTCGATGGTGTCCACCACCTGGCCGGCGGTGTAGCGGACGGTGCCGTCCAGAGTGGCGATGTCCTCAGCCGCCACCACCCGGAAGGTGCCGCCGCCCACCGGCAGGGCCGTGTCCGCATCGCTCATCTGGATGCGGATGATGTTCTTGCAGGGGGACAGGCGGATCTGGACCACGTAGGGGTCGGGCCAGTCGTAGAGCTGGGTGATGTCAAAATAGGTGTCCGGCGCGGCATCATAGCCCTCCGGAGCATTCAGCTCGTGGAAATAATAATTCCCGTGCCAGACCTTTTCCGGCAGATAGAAGGTGCCGTCCTCCCGGGTGGCGTACTCCCGGTAGGTGATCTTTTCGGGGTAATAGGTGTTCAGCTGCTGGAGCGAGCCCTCCTGCAGGGTGGTGTTGTCGGTGCGGTAGAGCTCGAAGCGGATGCCGGCTTCGGGGATGGGCCGGTCGGTCTCATCGTCCACCAGCTCCACATAGACGGCCGACTTGACGCCCTCGTCGGGGTACATCCCGCCGCCGCCCGCGGTGGGGATGTATTCCTCGTCGTAATCGCCGTCGCCACCGCCGTCGCCACCACCGCCGCCCCAGCCTCCCCAGCCGCCGCCCCACTCGTCATCCCAGCCATCCCAGTCGTCCTCGTAATAGCTGGACGCGGGGTATTCTTCATAGCCGGTGTAGTCGTGGAGGATGTACAGGCACAGCAGCGCGATGACAAGGATCAGGACAAAGACCAGACCGCTCATCATATCGGTGGCGGGCTGCCAGAAATTGAATTTTGAGGCGGGCTGTCGGTTCTTTTTCATCCGTTCTGCCCCACTTTCAGGTTCTTCTCAAACTCGGCCACCGACAGCGGACGGGAGAAGAAGTAGCCCTGGCCCTCGGTGCAGCCGCACTTGCGCAGCATGGTCAGCTGCTCCATGCTCTCGATGCCCTCGGCCAGCAGGTTCAGCCGGAGGGTCCGGGCCTGGTTAAAGACGGCGGGCAGGACCTCCAGCTTATCTTCCAGATTTTCGCTGCGGAGGTTGAGTTTCAGCTGGTCGATGCCGATCTCGCCGGCCGAGCTCAGCTTGATGTAATCCCCGTCGAAGCCGTCCAGGATCACCCGGAAGCCAGCCTGCTGCAGCCGGGCCACCGCGTCCTTCAGGACGCCGTAGGCTTCCAGATAGGCGCTGCCGCTGACGTCGATCTCCAGGTGCTTGGGCGGGATACGGTACTTTTTCAGCATATCCTTGAAGAAGTCGGCCACGTCCATCGCCAGGACATCCGTCTTGGTGACGTTGACCGAGATGGGCACCGGGCGGATGCCCTGGTCCACCCACTGGCGGATCAGCTGACAGACCTTTTCCCAGATGTACTGGTCCAGCTTGGTGATGTAGCCGTTGCTTTCCAGCACCGGGATAAAGACCGCCGGGGAAATGACCCCCAGGGTGGGGTGGTTCCAGCGGACCAGAGCCTCGGCGCCGATCACCTTGCGGGTGTTCAGCTCATACCGGGGCTGGAGGAAAAAGACGAATTCGTTCTTTTTCAGGCCGTCCAGGATCTGGGGCATCAGGATCTGCTCGTTGCCGGAGGTGCTTCCGCCACCCACCAGAGGCATGGTGCCCTTTTTGGGCAGGCGCTCCAGCAGCTCGACGATCTGCCGGTTTTCCCGGCGGTCGCTGTAGCGGCTCTGCTCTTCGGTGGTGGGGATGATGGTCCGGTGGAACTCTTCCAGGAAGAGGTCCACCTCCCGGCTCATGATGTTGCGCAGGATGTTGTTGACCACGTTGAAAAAGACGGACAGGATCAGGCCGGCGATGGACGTGTAAAACGCGGTGTTGATGCCGGCCAGGATGGTCTCGACACTGCCAAGCGCGGCTTCCACCGTCATGAAGTTGATCCCCCGCAGGCCCATCAGCAGGCCCAGGAAAGTGCCCAGGATGCCCAGGCCGGTCATGGTGCCGGGGATCTGGGCCGCCACGCTCTGCCAGCTGTACAGGCCCAGGATGTCCTCGTTGACGGTGTCGTCGATGTCGCTGATGAGCAGACCGTTTTCCCGCTGCTGGCGCACCTTTTCCCGGTACTCCTGGAACAGCTGGTCCAGCGTTTTCTGCTCAAAGAAACGGTCCATCTGGAGGGCCATCATCCAGGCGGTGCCGCCCTCCGCGTTCATGGCCCGCTTGATGCTGTTCTGGCCGTTGCGCAGGCCGTTGGTGAACGAGATCACCGGAGCCAGGCAATAGAACCCGCTGGCCAGCGCGATGACGCCCATACAGCCGACGATCACCAGGGACAGCCGGTCGGGCGAATAGGCCGCCAGCATGCCGGCCGCTATGAGATATACCACGATAAAAAGATAAGGAAGCCGTCTCACGACTCGCTCCACCTCCTGAAATACCCTTTGTATATGTGGACGGGGACCGACTGTCCATGCCCCAAGAAAAAGAAAAACGGCCGCAATTATACCCTACATATAACTGCGGCCGAACTATCTTGTCTTGCAGCCTGTGACAGGCGCTCCACGTCAGACTTCCAGCTTTGCGTCCCTGCATTTCTGCAGGTTTGCCCTTAACTGTATTCACTTAGGAACTTTATCTAGGGTGTATCTGAGAAGTCAAAAATGCTGGGATATTCGCCAAAAAGCGCCAGCTGCAAGGCGCATGAGCGCCGCACTCCTCCATGGAATGCAAGCGAATGCAACGCAGCAGATGGGGCTTTTTGGTAGAATAGAACAGCGTTGGGGAATTTTCAGATACACCCTAGAGATATTTTATAATAGCGGCCCTTTTTTGTCAAGCAAAATTGGGCAGATGGTGGAATAAAATCTTCTGTATACAGCAAAAATGTAAAAACGCAGGATTTTATTCATTCGCCATCTCGATCCGCCGGTCGCAGATCTCCAGCGCCGCGGGCCGGTGGGTGATGATCAGCACCGTCTTGTCGGTCATCTGCCGGAGATTGGCCAGCAGCCGGCGCTCGGTCTCCTCGTCCAGGGAGCTGGTGCACTCGTCCAGGATCAGGACCGGCCGGTCCGAAAAGACCGCCCGGGCGATGGCGATCCGCTGCATCTGCCCTTCCGACAGGCCGCAGCCCCGCTCGCCCAGGCAGGTGTCCAGACCCTGTTCCAATCCGGACACGAACTCGCCGGCGCAGGCGATGTCCAGCGCCCGGGCCAGCCGTTCTTCCTGCGCCATGGCGCCCGGGTCGCCAAAGGCCACGATCTCCCGGATGGTCCCGCTCATCAGCTGGTTGCCCTGGGGCACATAGGCAAACAGGCCCCGCCAGGCGGGGGTCAGGGGAGTCTTGCCGTGAACGCCCTGTATATAACGCTCGCCGGCATCCAGTGGGTAAAGGCACATCAGCAGTTTGAGCAGAGTGCTTTTCCCGCAGCCGGAATGGCCGGTAAAGGCCACGTACTCCCCTTTTCGGATCTCCAGGTCCAGATGGTCGATGACCGCCAGCCGTTCCGCAGTCCGGCCGGCGCCCTCCTGCACCTTGTAGGAGAAGCTGGCGTCCCGGATACCCAGGCTGCAAAACTCCTCCCGGTAATACCGGGCGATCTCTCCGGCCAGCAGCCGGCTGGCATCCCCGTCGTCGGGATAGGCTTCGGCCTCCATCAGGCGCTCGGCGCTGGCGATCATGGCATAATACTGGGGCACCACCCCTGTAATGCCCGCCATCGGAGACTGCACCTGCCCCACCAGCTGCAAAACGGCGGTAAAGGTGCCGTAAGACACCGTCCCCTGCAGGATGCCATAACCGCAGTAGAGCGCCGCCAGGAGGTAGCCGCCTTCGGCCAGCCCCCAGAAGCCAAAATTGAACAGGTTGGAAAAGCGGTTCCGCTTCAGGCGGGCGGCCTTGTGCCGCTCCATCCTGGCGGCGGCCTCGGCGCAGGTCTCGTCCTCCATCGAAAAGACCCGAACGATCATCATGCTTTCCAGCCGCTCCTGGACAAAGGCCAGCACCGCCGCCCCTGCCTCCTGGATGCGCTTGTGCATCCGCTTGAGGATCTTCCGCAGGGAAACCGTCAGCACCAGCACGACGCAGCCCGCCGGCACCAGAATGTAGAAAAACGCCGGTTCCAAGAGGAACAGAGCCGCCAGCGCTCCGCTCAACCGGGCCAGCAGGCCGGCCAGCCGGGGCAGCAGGTCCACCATATTCCCGGCCACCACCGCCGTATCCGAGGTCAGCCGCGACACCCAGTCCCCCGAGTGGCGCGCCGTAACCGTGGCGTAATCCTTGTGCAGCAGGCAGGCGAACAGCCTCTGCTTGAAGCGGTTTTCCAGCGAAGCCCGCACCCACTCGGAGACCAGGCTGTCCGCCGCATTCAGGAGCATTTGCCCCAGGGTCATGGCCGCCAGAGCGGCCGCCGCCCCCAAAAAGGGCTCCATCTGCCCCGACGCGGCCCGGTCCACCAGATTGCCGAACAGCAGAGCATACGCCACGCTGCTGGCTCCCAGCACCATGTCCAGCAGGGCGATGCCCACTACTGCCAGCTTGTACCGGCCGGCCACTTGCCCCAACCAGCGCAGGGTATTCTGATGTTCCTGCGCGCTCTTTGCTTGCCCGCTCATGCGCCGGTAGAAACGCCGTATTTGGCTTCGGCTTCTTGGATGGCTTGAAGGATCCGTTCCTCATAGCCATTTTTCCAAAAAGCGCACATCTCCCGGTCGCAGCCCATCAAATTCTTGTCCGGTCCGGCCAAGGCGGATGCCCGGCATCCTCCGCCGCACTTATAGCGATAGGCACAGGCACTGCATTCAACATTTGCCGCAAATAGGTCTCTGATTCTGCCGTTGACAAACTGCATATATGCACTGCCGCTCAGTCCTTCCCGCAGACCAATATCCTGCACCAGGGGGAAATATTTCTGGTAAGGACTGGATGTCATGGGCATACAGGGCAGCAGGCGGCCTTCCGGCGTAATATAGCAGGCCCAGCGAGTAATTCCGCAAAGATAACAATCCAGGCACTTTTCAGTCCCATCATAGTGCCGCACCTTCAGTTCCGCCGGGCCATCCGAGCGAAGTTCTACAACGCCGCCAAACTCCAGCCGTTTGATCGGCCGGCCGGCTTTATAGTACCAATCAATGTATGGGAGCATGGCCCTTGTATACTCTTCACGGGTCATTTCATTACCCTGGCTGTTGCAGCGCCAGAGATCTGTCATATCCACGGTGGACACTTTTAGGTCGTCCACGCCAACTGCCTTCAAGGCTTCCACCGTCTGCGGCAAAGTATGCAAGTTGCCGCGGTGGATGCACATGGCCGCATTGGTCTTGAAACCGTGCTCATGCAACAGGCGAAACGCCCGCAAAGCAGCTTTTTCCGCACCGGAAACGCCGCGCATCCAATCGTGCCAGCCTACGCCATCAAAACTGATCTGCACATTCGGCTTAATGCCCCGTAATTCAAACTGCTCAATCAGTTCTTCATTGACCAGCCACCCATTGGTATAGATCTGGCCAATCGTCATCTTATAGGATAAAATCCGGTCAATCAACTGCCATAGGTCTTTTCGCACAAACAATTCTCCGCCGGTCAGATCCACCCGCAGGACGCCACAGCCCGCCATCTGGTCGATCAGATCCATGGCCTGTTCCGTGGACATTTCACCCAGCTTTCCATCCGGGCCGTCTACATAACAATGACGGCAGCGATAATTGCACCGGCCGGTTACAGACCAGAATACCATTTTGACATACCGGTTGCTGTAATACCTATAGTATTGGTCATCGTCCATCGGCACAGATTTTTCACAAGGTCCGACCCAGCCTTCTGATTCGCACTCCCGCAATGTTTCATTCAATGAATCATTCAGCAGGCCGCCGGGCAATTCCGTTTCTCCATCGCAGAGAAGTAAAACTTGAAATTGTTCCTGGGACAGATTCTTGATCGCATTTTCAGGACGTCTTACAAGCACCCATGGCATGCCATTCCAGCCCCTCAATATGTAATTCGATTTCAGCCGGTAGAACATTCTCTTTCTCCTCTTTACCAATTGAGCATAAAAGAGGGCAGGCAGGTGCAAGGAGCCTCTGCCCACCCTTTTTTCAGGGGTTTACAAATATGCTGGAATATCCCACATTCTGCATCCGGATGTCAGGGTTTCTTATCCGTATTCCCCAGTTTTCCAAGGTTTTTAGAAAACGTTGCTATAGCAGGTCACTCTGCTGGTGCCGCTGTTCAGGCCGCCGCCCTCAGGATAACGGTCGTCATCCAGAATTGTCCCGACTACATCACGTTCATTAAAGACTGTCACTTCCGCAACAGCCTTTTCGTATTTTTCCTTATTAGGATTCATTCTGTCTTTCTCCTTTCAATGATTGTATATTGTGCCAAGAATTTCTATACAAGAAACAAATGCTGTCATGCAATTGATTCCTTGTAACACGGTTGAAATATGACCTGTCAGCAAAGTGTTCCGGATTTGCCGGCCATCGCCCCGAACAAGATGCGAGCATCCGCCGATACAAACGATGCAAGCGTTTCTTCCCTCGCGTCTTTTGTCTCGCAGGCTGCCCTTTTTCAGATTCTCCATCAATCCTTCCAGGACTGGCCCGAGCAATCGCCGCTGGTAGTCGTGCAGCCGTTCCCCCGTGACCAGCCAGGGGTTCTACAGTCACCGCTTGTTTTAATGACATCATCGTTGAAAAACTGGACCATTTCGGCAACTGCCTTGTGATACTCTTGTTTCTCCATCATGGAAATGACTCCTCCCAGAAATCTGTTTTTATTGCGTAGGATCAACCGGCCATCGTTTTACAGTCTTCGCAAACGCCACCGAATCGCATACCCCAGCTTCCGTCTGGCGCGCCCCGGCAGGGCGTGCAGCCAGACCCAGGCAAAGCGCAGAGGCAGCGTCCGGCGGTACTGCAGGTCGGCGGGGCTGCCGCAGGGGGTGTACTGCTCCCCTTCGTCGGCGTAGTAGCCCGCCATGACCCCGACGATCTTGTCCGGCGGCACCGTCTCTTTCCAGAAGCAGTTGTCGCCGCGGATCACATACCCTTCCGCCGCCGTCCCGATGACCCGGTGGAGCACATAATCGTTGCGGGCGTTCCGGTACAGGGCCACGTCCCCCCGCTTGAGGGGGCCGTGCGGGGTCTCGATCACCACCGTGCTCCTGCGATTGTGGAGCAGCGGTTCCATGCTGACCCCCACCGTCCAGGACAGGGCGCGGCCGGTCAGGGCCAGTTCTTCCTCAATCGTTCGATGCTGCATGTTCCAATGCCACCTCAATGTTCTTCAAAAATTCCCGCACATCCCGGCGGGCGGTCTCCTGGTCCACGCCTTCGTAACGTTCCAGCGTTTTGGCGGTCAGGTCGTCCTCTGAGGAGCCCTTCTCGAGCTCTTTCCAGTAAAAGGCGCCGGTATCGTTCAGCCGGATCATCCCGTTGAAGCTTTTGCTCGCTTCACCGATGGCGACCACCATAAATTCATCGCCCAGACGGCGCAGCAGAAATCCCTTTTTTACTTTCAGCATCATCATCTTCTCCTCATTGTTTCATAAGAAAGCCGAGCGGCCTCCGGATCGCGGTTGCATCTTAACAAGTAAAAGTCTGTTGTCGTCACAAACCGGTCCAGCAGCGGCCAAAAAAAGTCAAAGCTCCTTTGATCTTTTGGCATCCACACCTGCCTAAAGATACGATCGCTTATATCGTGCGTATTCAAACGCCGGATACAGTTTTCCTTCGCTTGCTCAAGAAAACACACAGCCCGCACCGGCCGCATGATAGGATTGCCATAATTTTCCTCGCCCTGCCAAGGCGTCCCGCAGGCATACAACGTATCCCCGATAAATCGGAGAATCGGCTTGTCGCCATTGACCACTTCTGCCCTGTCACCAAACCGATCCAGCCAAAGCCGCATATGGGTGGTCTTTCCCGTTCCGCTGGGTGCAGTGAAGATATAGGCCTCTCCATCTACAGCCACAACAGCCCCATGCATCAAAAAGCCGCCATACTGAGCCAATCCGGCGCACATTTTGCAGTAAAGGCATTCTCCTTCATAGAATCCCTTTGAAAAAAATGTGTCTCCGTTTTGTTCGGCAAGGATTTCCTCTTCCGTCACATGAACTGTGAAAGAAGGCTCCTTACCTTCCACTATATAATCTTTGCATATCCGATGTATATGTTCATATCGGTTATCAATCTCTATCACAATTCCTGCAAGCTGAACACAAAACATTGTGTCTGCAATCCTCCAATTCTTGCCTGAAGTACATCACAGGATCCTGTATAAAAAAATCGGCTGCAATGCCGCTCTTATGAGCAAAATCATTGCAACCGAACCACCTTGCGGCTCGCGGCCGCGTCAGGCTTCATGCTTTGCGTCCCTGTATTTCTACAGGTTTGCCAAAGATAAAGGGAGGGCCTGCGGCCCTGCGCCTTGTTTTTCTTTTAGTTTAACCTTTCTGCGTCGGATTGTCAAGGGGGTTTGCCGGTTTGGGCGGGAATTTTGCAGCGGCCGCAGGCCCCGCAGCCTTTGGGGACAAAGGCCGCGGAAGCCCGGTGGCGCACCGCTCAGCCGATCTCGTACCAGCGGATCTCGTTGGCCTCCAGATGCAGCGCAAAGCTGGCGCCGCCGGTGGTGTAGACGGTGGTGTCCTGGGGCTCGTAGGTGTTGTTCACCACGCAGTACTTGCCGTTCTTCACATAGGCGTGCACTTCCACGTTGTAGTTGGAGCTGAACCAGGTGTGCAGCTCCTCCTCGCTGTGGGCGGCCCACAGAATGGCCCGGTAGAGCACACGGCTGTTGGCAAAGCTGTAGGGCAGCCCGCTGATGTAGACGCCCCGGCCTTCGCCGTAGGCGTGGGCCGCCAGCTGGACTTCCTTGTCCCGCTGGATCAGGATGTCGGTCCCTTCCAGGGCGTAGATGCTCTTTTTGCCCTCCCCGAAATCCATGTCGTGGTCCGGGCAGTCGGCCAGGATGAAGTGATCCCGGTGCTCCTCCCAGTTGTACTTGTCGTAGTTGAGGGTGAAGCCGGTCTCCTTTTCCACACCCAGCACGCCGGCCAGCTGGAGGAAGCGGCCCTGGTACTGGTGGCCGCCGGGCTCGCCCACGCCGATCAGGCCGCCGCCGTTCCAGACGAAGCGCCGGATGGCGGAAGAGACCTCCGGGTCCTCCCACCAGACGCCGCCGGTGTGGGCGGTGTCGGCGTCGCCCACGTTGATGAGCACGTCGATGTCATCCAAAACATGGGGATCGTTTTTGACATCCTCAAAGCTGAGGAACTGCACGTCGAAGGGGGCGCCGCTCAGCGCCTCGATGACGCCGGCGTAGCTGTAGTTCTGCTTCTGGTACAGGGCGTGGTGGACCATGTGGCAGCCCCAGGAGCGGATCTTGCCCCAGCAGTTGAGCACCGCCACCCGCTTGACGCAGTAGGGGGTGGTGCCCTTGATGTTGTCGTACAGCTCCCGGAACTCGTTGCAGACGCTCTCCACATAGTCGATGAAGTCGGGGAACTGGAGGGCCAGCTTCAGGTAGCCGCCGTAGCCGATGCGGTCGATGGGTTTGCGCAGGATGGCCCGCCGGGCGGTGACCCAGTTCTCCTTGGCCTCCCGCACCGGGTCGCCCCCCTCGTGGAAGGTGTCGGGGAAGAAGTAGGGCAAAAACCGCCCTTCGGTGTACTTGACCCCGGGGATGTCCGAGATCAGCCGCAGGGTGCTGCCGTTGCCCACGCTGCCCACCACCGCATCCAGCCCGATGGTCTTGAACTCCGGCATAAAGGGCTCGGTGCCGATCCAGTGGTCCCCCAGGAACATCATGGCTTCGCAGCCGCATTCGTGGGTGATGTCCACCATCTCTTTGGCCAGCTTGGCCACCTCGCGGCGCTGGAACGCCATGAAGTCCCGGTACTCCCTGCTGGGCACCCGGTACTGGTTGTTGTAGTAGCCCTGGTCGATGATGTACTCGGGACGGAAGGGATAGCCCGCCTCTTTTTCAAACTGCTCCAGGATGTAGGGGCTGACCGAGGCCGAATAACCGTACCAGTCCACATACTTCTCCCGCTTGAGTTCGTCAAAGATCAGGGTGAACTGATGGAAAAAGGTGGTGTACCGGATGACGTTGACGTAGGGATGCTCCGCAATGAACCGGCGCAGCCGCTCCATGGTATACCGGTGGGTCTTGGGCTGGCGGACGTCGAAGGTGATCTGGTGCTCAAAGTTGGTCCAGCCGTTGGTGGTGGCGTTGTACATGTGGACGGGGTCCCAGATCAGGTAGGCCAGGAAGCTGACGGTGTACTCATGGAAGGGTTCGGCCTGGACGGTGACGCTGCCGTCGGCATAGCTCCACCGGGCGGGGGGCACCGGCTGGCCGGTGGTGCGGTCCACCACCTCCCACCAGCGGGCGATGTCGTCCCGGGTGTTCACCTGCATCAGCTCGGGGCTGATGCCCTGCATCAGGGGGATGGTGACCGTGTCCCCCCGGGCGGTGTAAAAGCCGGTCATGATGTAGCACTGCTGGATCTCGTCGGGGTTGGCTTTGGCCCAGGCGTTGTCCTTGCGGGTGGTGTAGTAGGTGGAATAGATCTTGGCGCCGGTGTCCTGCAGCTGGGCGGGGAACTCGGTGCCGTCGCAGTCGCGGATGGCGTCGGCCCCCCACTTCTCCAGGATCTGCAGGGTCTCGGGCACCACGTCCAGATCGGTGGGGATGGTGACGCGCCCTTTTTTGTGGGTATCCTTCATACATTTACTCCTTGCAATCATTTATCTCTGTATGGCTCGTTGTAGATCGCCAGCACCACCAGCAGCAGGAACACCCCCACCACCATGATGCCAAGGCCGGCCAGTTCGCCCGTCATCTGCCAGCCGCCCACCACCAGCGCCATGGCCACAACAAACAGCACGGCCATCAGGACGATGCGCAGGGCGGGGTGATTTTTCCAGAATTGCATAGCTCTTGCCTCCTTTTAGCCCTTGAGGCCGCCGACCGTCATGCCCTGGGTCAGCTGCTTCTGCACACAGATGTAGAGGATCAGGGTGGGCAGCATGACCAGCACCAGGCCGGCGTACATGGTGCCGTACTGGGCCGCGCTCTGCTGGGCCTGCATCAGGTTGAGCAGGCCCACCGGCAGGGTGCGGGGCGCGCTGGTCGAGCTCATGAGGGTCATCGAGATGATGTACTCGTTCCAGAACGAGAGGAAGTTGAACAGGATGATGGTGATGATGGAGGGCTTTGCCATGGGGAAGATGATCCGCACCATGGCCGCAAAGTAGCTGGCGCCGTCGATGTAGGCCGCCTCCTCAAAATCGTGGGGCAGGGTGGCAAAATAGCCCGACAGCAGGTAGATGGTGAACGGCAGGGCCGTGGCGGCGTACACCACCGCCAGCACCACCAGGTTGTTCAGCAAAAAGCCGCTGCCCGTCAGGTTCTTCAGCCAGGTGTCGCCGTCCCGCAGCATCAGGAAGATGGGCACGACGATGTAGTTGACGTTGATGAACAGCCCCGCCATGAACAGGGTGTTCAGCAGCTTGCTGCCCCGGAACTTGAAGCGGGACAGGCAGTAGGCCGCCGGCAGCGCGATGACCAGCAGCAGCGCCAGGGCCAGGGCCGTGACCGCCACCGAATTGAGCATGTACTGGCCCATCTTGGCACCGTTCCAGGCGTCCACAAAGTTCTGCCAGTAAAAGCCGGCGGGCAGGGCCCAGGGGTTGCCGTAAAACTCCGAGTTCTGCTTGACGGACGCCATGAACACCCATGCCACCGGCACGATGATGGTGACGGCCAGCAGGACCAGGACCAGGTAGATGAAAAACTTATACAGCTTTTCCGCCGAGCGGGAGGACGTTTGTTCCTGTGTTTTCTGCATACAGCGTTCCCTCCTTTAAAATTCCAGCGGCTCGCGGCTGGTGGCCTTGTTGATGCAGGCGGACAGCGCGAAGGAGAACACGAAGATCGCCACGCCGATGGCCATGCTGTAGCCGTACAGGCCGGCGTTCTTCTGGCTGTACATATAGCTCAGGGCCACCTCCGACGCATGGTTGGGGCCGCCGCTGGTCATGGCCGTCACAAACAGGAAGGCCATGTTGATGGTGGAAATGATGAAAAAGGTCAGGGTGGTGCGGATGTTGGTCCAGATCAGGGGGATGGTGATCCGGAAGAACTGGGTCAGGCGGCTCGCGCCGTCCAGGTTGGCGCTCTCGTACAGGCTGGCCGGCACCGAGGACATGGAGGCCATGTACATGACCATGTAGTAGCCCACCGCCTGCCAGACCATGGCGATGATGATGGAGGGGATGACCAGTTTTTCACCCTTCCAGAGGATGGGGTTGGTCATGTCGCGGAACAGGCCGATGATGCTGTTCAGCATACCGTTTTCGGGCTTGTAAATGGCCGAGAAGATGCCCGAGATGACGACCACCGACAGGATGTTGGGGATGTAGAACACCACCCGGAAAAAGTTCTGTCCCTTGATCTTTTCCCGCGTCAGGATGGCGGCAAAGACCAGCGCAAAGGCAAAGGTGATGAGGGTGACCACCACCACCAGCAGGATCATGTTCTGCATCGAGCGGATGAACTGGGTGTCACGGATCAGCTGCTGGAAGTTTTTCAGCCCCACAAAGGTCTCCTCGGGCGAGTAGGCCCCCCGCTCGTACAGCGACATGCGGAAAACGTTCAGGGTGGGCAGGATCATAAAGAGGAAGAACAGGATGGTCGCAGGCGCGACGCACAGCACCAGAAAACGGCTGCGGCCCTTATTTTTCTTCATAGGTGGAACCGCTCCTTTCAATCAAAAAAGCGGAGGCGGCTTGGACCGCCCCCGCTGGGCAGGGCTTGGACGAAAAGATCACTCGATGAGGTTGGCGCGCATCTGGTCGCTGGCGGCCTTGACGCCGTCGATCCACTCCTGCTCGGTGATGCTGCCCGAGACCAGGGAGTTGACCGGATCGAAGAAGGCGGTGCGGACCTCGACGCCGGGGATCGCGGTAAAGGCTGCAAAGTTGCCCATGGCCGCCTTGGCGCCGTTGTCGTAGATGGAGTAGAACAGCTTGTTGTCCCCCTCCAGGCTGTCGGCGATGCCCAGCACCGGCTGGATGGCGCCGGCGGCGGCAAACAGCTCGCAGGCCACGTCGCTGTACAGGAAGGCGATGAACTGCTTGGCGGCGTCGATGTGCTCGGCGCCGGAGGGGATCCATGCCTGCTCGAACCAGGTGTAGCTGTAGCGGTCGCCGCCTGCCTCCAGGGCGGGCAGGGCGGTCATGCCCCACGCAAAGCCCTCGGCGCGGGGCGCTTCGGCCATCTCGCCCACGATCCAGGTGCCGTTGGGCATGAACAGGGCCTTGTTGTCCAGCACCAGCTGCTGGTTCTGGGTGAAGTCCTGGTCGTTGGCCTGGGCCGGGGTGATGGGGTTGGTGTAGGTCGCCAGCTTGGCCACGATGTCAAAGCAGTTCTGGGCCTCGGGGGTGTCCCAGATGCCCTCCTCGTAGTGGGTGGCCTTGTCGAAGAACTCGGGGCCGCCGCAGACGTACATCAGGGCATAGAAGAAGGCGTCAAAGTAGCCGGTGGTAGGATACGTAAACAGGTAGGTGCCGGCGGCGGCGGCAGCGTCACCCAGGGCCCACATCTCGTCCCAGGTCTGGGGCACCTCCCAGCCGTTCTCCTCCAGGAAGCCGGTGTTGTAGAACAGGCCGCAGGGGCTGTAGAACATGGGGGCCAGGTAGGTCTTGCCGTCGCCGTAGGGGTTGGTCAGCGAAGTCTCGGTAAAGCCGCCGGCGATCTTGTCGCCCACCACGGCGTCCTCGCCGGGCACGGTCATGCTCAGCACGTCGGTGATGTCGGCGATCAGGTTGCCCTTGATGAACTGCTCGGTCAGGGCAGCCTCGCGGCCGGTGGCCAGATGGACGACGTCGGGGTAATCGCCGCCCTGCATCGAGGGGCCGATGACGTCCTCCAGGTTCTTGTCGGTGGTCAGCTCAACGGCGATGCCGGTCTGCTCGGTGAAGGCGTCGGCCACCTGCTGCCACATCTCGGAGCCGTAGGCGGTCTCGATGGCCGCCACCTTGATGGTCTGGGCCGGGGCCGCCGACGAAGCTGCCGAGGATGCACCGCTGCCTGCGGTGGAAGCGGCGGTGGAGCTGGAAGAGCCGCCGCAGGCCGCCAGGCCCATGGCCGCTGCGCCTGCACCGACGATCTTGATAAAGTTGCGACGAGAAATGCGTTTCATAGTTCTATCCTCCAACAACGTGTAGGGTGCATCCGGGCTGGCCCGGCGGACGCCCGCCCCGGCCCGCCGGCTGCGGGGCAGCCGGAGCGCTCCGGGCAGAGGGCAGGCAGCGCGGGGCCCGATGCGTCCCAGGTTCTTGTCCGCAGGCGCGGCCCGCAAAACATACCAGCAACGCCGGACCGTCCGCTGAAAAAAGCCGGGGATGCAGGCGTGTGTGTGGCCGCCGCCCCCGCGGCTGCGGGGCACGGCGCTGCAAAGACGGCGTCTTTCAGCGAACAGGACAGCGTTCAGAGACTTTGGGAGATGCGCCCTTTCGGGGCGGTGCGGCCGCACAGGCGCCGCACCCTTCTCTGCACCCAATATAGTGGATTTTGCCGCCCGCCACAAGCGCTTTCTTGCCTCGTTTTTTAGACATCTTGCTTTGCCTCTATTTTCCACCGTCAAAGTGCCGGTCATTTCCCTACAGCTTTGTACATATTGCTCACGATTGCGAATTCTTACAAAAAAGTAACAATTTTGGAAAATCTTCCTGAGAAAACTGCCCGAAAAACGCCCTTGCAAAATGCCGCAGGATTCTCTATAATAAGACCAGATTTTGCCGCGGCCCCAGAGGCCGCCCATGATCTTTTGCTTTTTGTTTTAGAAATATTGCGCGTCAGTTGTATACTTTGAAAGGAGACGCTTTCGTGAGCACCGCTCGCTTCGACATCAGCCACGCCCCCGCTCCGCGGGAGAGCTTCCGGCTTTTATATATCAGCAAAAGCCGCTTTGGCGGCGACTGGAACAGCACCGCCCACACCCACGCCTGCACCGAGCTGTTCTACTGCCTCAGCGGGGAGGGGCAGTTTTTCATCCAGGGGCAGCTGTACCCCGTCCAGCCCGACGACCTGGTCATCGTCAACCCCCAGGTGGAGCACACCGAGCTCAGCCTGAACGCCGCCCCCCTGGAATACGTGGTGCTGGGCATCTCGGGCATCGAGGTGCTGTTCGGCAACAGCGACGAGCCCTACGCCATCCTCAACTGCCGCGAGCAGCGGGAGCGCCTGTTCAGCCTGCTGCACATGCTGCTGGCCGAGGCCGACCACAGCCTGGACGGCTACGAGACGGTCTGCCAGGACCTGCTGGAGGTGCTGCTGATCTGGCTGGTGCGCTTCAGCACCCTCTCCCTCCAGCTGCAAAAGACCACCGTCCGGGCCGAGAACCGGGAGTGCGCCGAGATCAAGCGCTACATCGACACCAACTACCGGGAGAGCATCACCCTGGACAAGCTGGCCGGCATGGCCCACCTGAACAAATATTACCTGTCCCACGCCTTCCAGAAAGAATACGGCATCTCCCCCATCACCTACCTGAGCCGCCGCCGCATCGAGGAGAGCAAATACCTGCTGGGCAACACCAGCCACACCCTGGCCCAGGTCAGCGAGCTGCTGGGGTTTTCGTCCCCGAGCTATTTTTCCCAGTGCTTCCGCAAGGCGGAAGGCATCAGCCCCAACGAATACCGCCGCCAGGTGCGGGAGGGCAAGCGCCCCGCCCCGCCCAAACGGCGCTGAGCCCACCACGATCTGAATCAAGGGAGGAATCGCATCATGAAACCAGTCACCCAGGAACTGCTCCGCCAGGCCGCCGCCGCCTTCGACTTTGGCCTGCCCACCGGCGAGGCCGAGCGCTACGGCGCAGGCCACATCAACGATACCTTTGCGGTCTGGGCTGCGGACCACAGCCGGCGCTGGATCCTGCAGCGGATCAACACCGACACCTTCACCGACCCCGCCGGCCTGATGGAGAACGTGACCGGCGTCACCAGCTACCTGCGCCGGGAGATCCTGGCCCGCGGCGGCGACCCCGACCGCGAGACCCTGAACGTCGTCCCCACCCGGGAGGGCAAGCCCTACTACACCGACTGCGAGGGCGGCGCCTGGCGGGCCTACCTCTTTGTGGAGGGGACGGTCTGCCTGCAAAAGGTGGAAAACGAGCGGGACTTTTACACCGTCGCCGAGACCTTCGGCAACTTCCAGAACCAGCTGGCCGGCTACCCCGCCGCCACCCTGCACGAGACCATCGCCCGCTTCCACGACACCTCCAACCGCTACGCCAACTTTGAAAAGGCCCTGGCCGCCGACGTGATGGGCCGCGCCCGGGAGATCGGCCCCGAGATCGCCTTTATCCGCGCGCGGGAGGCCGACTGCCATGTCCTGATGGACCAGCTGGCCGCCGGGGTGCTGCCCCTGCGGGTCACCCACAACGACACCAAGCTGAACAACGTCCTGATCGACCAGGCCACCGGCAAGGGCATCTGCGTCATCGACCTGGACACCGTCATGCCGGGGCTGTCCGCCTACGACTTCGGCGACTCCATCCGCTTTGGCGCCAACGACTGCGCGGAGGACGAGCCCGACCAGAGCAAGGTCCACTTCAGCCTCCACCTGTACGAGGTGTTTGCCCGGGGATACCTGGCGGCGGCTGGCAGCGCCATGACCGAGGCCGAGCGCCGCAGCCTGCCCTGGGGGGCCAAACTGATGACCCTGGAGTGCGGCATCCGCTTTTTGACCGACTACCTGGAGGGCGACCACTACTTCAAGATCAGCCGCCCGGCCCAGAACCTGGACCGCGCCCGCACCCAGTTCACCCTGGTGGAGGGGATGGAGCGGGAGTTCGACGCCATGACGCAGCTGGCGCTGGAACTGTAAAAAACCGATATGCAAAAAGCTCCCCCGCGGCGGGCCGCAAAGCCAGCCGCAGGGGAGCGTTTTTATGTCTTATTGGTCAGAAAACCGCCGGAAAACTCAGGCGTTCTTCTTCATGGCCTCTTCCACCGAGACGGCCACCGCAACGGTAGCGCCGACCATGGGATTGTTGCCCATGCCCAGGAAGCCCATCATCTCAACGTGCGCGGGCACCGAGCTGGAGCCTGCGAACTGGGCGTCCGAGTGCATACGGCCCATGGTGTCGGTCATGCCGTAGGAGGCAGGGCCGGCGGCCATGTTGTCGGGGTGCAGGGTGCGGCCGGTGCCGCCGCCCGAAGCCACCGAGAAGTACTTCTTGCCCTGCTCGACACACTCCTTCTTGTAGGTGCCGGCGACAGGATGCTGGAAGCGGGTGGGGTTGGTGGAGTTGCCGGTGATGGAGACGTCCACCTTCTCGTGGTGCATGATGGCCACGCCCTCGCGGACGTCGTCGGCGCCGTAGCAGCGGACAGCGGCGCGCTCACCCTTGGAGTAGGGGATCTCGCGGACGATGTGCAGCTCGCCGGTGGCGTAGTCGAACTGGGTCTGGACGTAGGTGAAGCCGTTGATGCGGGAGATGATCTGGGCGGCGTCCTTGCCCAGGCCGTTCAGGATGACGCGCAGGGGCTTGGTGCGGGCCTTGTTGGCGTTCTTGACGATGCCGATGGCGCCCTCGGCGGCGGCGAAGGACTCGTGGCCGGCCAGGAAGGCGAAGCACTCGGTCTCGTCCCGCAGCAGCATGGCGGCCAGGTTGCCGTGGCCCAGGCCGACCTTGCGGTCGTCGGCGACCGAGCCGGGGATGCAGAAGGACTGCAGGCCGATGCCGATGGCCTCGGCGGCCTCGGGGGCGGTGGTGCAGCCCTTCTTGATGGCGATGGCGGCGCCCACGACGTAGGCCCAGCCGGCGTTCTCAAAGGCGATGGGCTGGATCTCCTTCACGGTCTTGTAGGGGTCGATGCCGGCCGCATCACAAATCGACTTAGCCTCTTCGATGGACTCGATGCCGTACTCGTGCAGGACGGAATTGATGCGGTCAATCCGGCGCTCATAACTTTCAAACAGTGCCATTTTTCTCGTCCCTCCCTATTATTCCTCTCTGGGGTCAATGTACTTGGCGGCATCAGCGTACTGACCGTAAGTACCCATGGCCTTTTCGACAGCCTCGGCGGCGGGGACGCCCTTCTTCAGCGCGTCGGTGACCTTGCCCAGATTCAGGAACTGGTAGCCGATGATCTCGTTGTTGTCGTTCAGGGCCAGCTTGGTGACATAGCCCTCGGCCATCTCCAGATAGCGGGCGCCCTTGGCCTTGGTGCCGAACATGGTGCCCACCTGGCTGCGCATACCCTTGCCCAGGTCCTCCAGGCTGGCGCCGATGGGCAGGCCGCCCTCCGAGAAGGCGGTCTGGCTGCGGCCGTAGACGATCTGCAGGAACAGCTCGCGCATGGCCACGTTGATGGCGTCGCAGACCAGGTCGGTGTTCAGGGCCTCCAGGATGGTCTTGCCGGGCAGGATCTCGGAAGCCATGGCGGCGGAGTGGGTCATGCCAGAGCAGCCCAGGGTCTCGACCAGGGCCTCCTCGATGACGCCGTCCTTGATGTTCAGGGTGAGCTTGCAGGCGCCCTGCTCAGGTGCGCACCAGCCCACACCGTGGGTGAGACCGGAAATATCCTTGATCTCCTTGGCCTGGACCCATTTGCCCTCCTCAGGGATGGGGGCGGGGCCGTGGTATGCGCCCTTGGTGACAGGACACATGTGCTCTACTTCGGCAGAATAGATCATACGAAACGTCCTCCTTATTGTTTACACTGAAGCACCCCCGGGCCCTTCTGAAAAGAAAAAGCTGAAAACTTTACAAGCACAAGGGACAGCTTGCAGAAGTCATCAGCTTAAAAAAGCAACAGCTTAAAAAAGCGGTTAAGGCTTATGCCAGGGGAGAACTTCATTCCCATCACAGTATAGCACAAATGTTTCCAAGGCGCAACAGTTTTTGTTGTATCCAACGTCTTGCTTTCCGGCGTCTCTTTCTGGTATAATAGCACTTGGATACAAGCGGCATATCTCCCGCTGTGCCGCGCAAAAAACACGGAAAACAGAAAAGGAAGGTGCCCGCCATGACACACAAACGCTCGCAGCTGCATCGCATGGAAGAACGTCTGAAACACATCCTGCGGGATCAGGTGGCCGAATTTGCCAGCCTTTTGGAGGTCATCATCTCGATGCTGGTGCTCACCGGCCTTGTCATCAGCTCGGTGCCGGTGGCAAGGGAGATGCTGTCTTTGTGGCAGAGCGGCAGCACAGACGCTTTTCAGACCTTTCTGGGCCACGCCTTCAACCTGGTCATCGGCATCGAGTTTATCAAGATGCTGGCCAAGCACAGCCCCGGCAGCGCGCTGGAGGTGCTGCTGTACGCCATCGCCCGCAACATGATCCTGGGCCACGGCACCGCCGCCGAAAACCTGCTGGGGGTGGTGGCCATCGGGCTGATCTTCGTCATACGCAAGTTTTTGTTCGTGCCTTCCTTTGGGGCCACCCTGCCGGGCGGCGAGCCCGCCCAGGACCTGGCCCATCTGTTCCATCGGATGCGTCCGGGCGCGCCGGAAAAGACCCCGGAGGAAAGCGCTCCATGACCCCCGCCCCCGCCCCTCACCCGGGGCGGGGTTTTTGTTGGAATGTCCAAAATTTGATGCAATGTTTGTACAAATTCATCATAGACAAAACATGAACGTTTTGTTAATATAATTACGGCAAGATTGTTACTCCAGCGAGGCATTACTTGTGACCCTGTACTTCAAACCCCTGTGTCAAACAGCGGCGCTTTTGGTATGGGGTTCCAGGGTTGATAGCTTCTGCGGGAGTTTTTTTATTGCGATTTACGCCCTGCCGCTGATTCTGCGGGCGGCCGGGCGCCTGAAGATAGAGGCCCGCCCCTCACGTGTGTGTCAAGGCCCCGGGGGCGGGGTACGCAAGAACCGGGGAATGGGAGAACGGAGAGCGCAATGCAGATTGTCAAGAAGATCAACAATAATGTGGCGCTGGCCCGGGACGGCAGGGGCAATGAGCTGGTTGTGTTCGGCAAGGGGGTGGGCTTCCCCGCCATGCCCTACGAGCTGGACGATCTGGACCGCATCCAGCGCACGTTCTACAACGTCAGCAAGCGGTACATCGACCTGCTGCCCGACCTGCCCGAAGCGCTGATGCTGGCGGCCGACGACATTGCGGAGGAGGCCCGGGACGAGCTGGACTGCGAGCTGAACCCCAACCTCCCCTTTATCCTGGCGGACCATCTGAACTTTGCCATCCAGCGCACCCGGCAGGGCGTGGCCCTGCAAAACCCGCTGTCCTACGACGTCAAACACCTCTACCCCAAAGAATACCAGATCGCGGCCCGCGGGATGCGGGAGCTGTGCAGCAAAATGGGGGTCCAGCTGCCCGAAAGCGAGACGGTCAGCGTGGCGCTGCACCTCATCAACGCCGAGGGCAAGGCCGGCGATATGCACGACACCCTGGCCAACGTCCAGCTGATCGCCCAGCTGTCCGAGATGGTGGAGGATTATTTCCACATCCAGATCGACCGCGACAGCTTCAATTATTCCCGCCTGGCCATGCACATGCGGTATCTGGTCCAGCGGATGAGCGAGGGCAGCCCCATGCCGGAGGACCCCGCCACGCGGGAGCTGTTCCGCACGGTCAAAATGGAGTACCCCCAGGACTACGACTGCACCCGCCGCATTGCCGACTGGCTGGCCAAAAACCGGGGCTGGCACTGCAGCAGCGAGGAGCAGCTGTACCTGGTCATGCACATCCACCGGGTCCGTGTTTCGGCCCAGGGCAGCCAGGACGAGGACTGACCTGCGGCCCCGACGGCCCCTGCCCTTTTTTCTGTGTCCCTTTTGGTATCGGTACGCCCTGATGCGCACAGGGCGTCGGATATAAATGCCTGCTTTTGCAAAAGGAGGAATGTACCATGGCGCAAACGCCTGATCCGGACGGGCTGATGCAGCAGTTTTACCCCCTGCTGGGGGGCAGATCCAACGTGGTAAAGGAATCCCGGCAGAGCAGCTGCCTCATTTTTTCCATCAAGGACCAGAGCCTTGCGGACACCGCGGCCCTGGCTGCCCTGCCCACCGTGGCGGCGTGCAGCCTGCGCGGCGGCAGGGTCCGGGTGGAGCTTGAGGCCCAAACCTACGAAAAAGCAATAAAGGAGAACACGCTTATGGCAAGCAAATACGACGGTCTTGCGCGGATCATCATCCAGAACGTGGGCGGCAAGTCCAACATCATCTCCCTGACCCACTGCGTCACCCGCCTTCGCTTCAAGCTGAAGGACGAGAGCAAAGCCCAAACCGACATCCTCAAGGACACCGACGGCATCGTCACCGTCATCCAGTCGGGCGGGCAGTACATGGTGGTCATCGGCAACCATGTGCCCCAGGTCTATGACGCGGTGTGCGCCGTGGGCCACATCACCCCGGGCGGCGCGGTGAACGAGGACGGCACCGCAGCCGAGGGCGGCGGCGACGCGCCCCAGGAGAAGATGAACCCCTTCAACGCCTTTATCAGCATCATCACCAGCGTCTTTACCCCGGCGCTGGGCTGCCTGGCCGCCTGCGGCATGATCAAGGGCCTGCTGGCCCTGTTCGTGGCGGTGGGCGTTCTGGACGGCGCAGGCCCCACCTACAACATCCTGTACTCCCTGGGCGACTGCTTCTTCTACTTCATGCCCATCATCCTGGCCTACACCGCCGCCAAAAAGTTCGGCCTGCCCGAGATGGAAGGCATGGTCATCGGCGCGGCCATGCTGTACCCCTACCTGCTGGGCAGCTCGACCTATGCGCATGACAGCCTGTTCATGATCCCGGTCATTATGCCGACTTCGGGCGACTACACCTCCAGCGTCATCCCCATCATCTGCGCCATCGCCTTTGCGGCCTGGTTTGAAAAGCTGTACTCCAAGTATATCCCCGACACCATTAAACTGTTTGCACTTCCCCTCATCACCTGCACCGTCACCTTCTGCCTGACCCTGTGGGTCATCGGACCCATCGCCTCCCTGCTGGCCCAGGGTCTGAGCGTCCTGTTCACCTTCCTGAGCAACACCAGCAGCATCCTGATGGGCGCTGTGGTGGGCGCGTTCTGGCAGGTCCTGGTCATGTTCGGCCTGCACTGGGCCGTTGCCACCCTGGCCATTACGGACGCCGCCACCGCTGGCAGCACCACCCTGCTGATCGGCATGCTGGGCACCACCTTTGCCCAGACCGGCGCTGTGGCCGCCATCTGGATCAAGACCAAGAACAAGAAGCTGAAGAGCCTGTGCGCCCCTGCCTTTGTTTCGGCCATCGCCGGCGTCACCGAGCCCGCGATCTACGGCATCACCCTGCCCAAGAAGCTGCCCTTTATCATCACCTGTGTGGTCTCCTGCATCACCGGCGGCATCATGGGCGCGTTCCATACCGCTCAGTTCTCCATCGGCGCCATGGGCGTGTTCAGCTGGCCCACCTTTGTTGACCCCGTCAGCAACGACGCTTCCGGCATGGTGATCGCCATCGTTGTTTCTCTGGTGGCCACCGTGGCAGGCTTTATCCTGACCTTCCTCACCTACAGCGACGAGCCCGCCAAGAAAAAGGCTTGATCCCTCTTTATCCCCATCATGAAAAGGAGCTTGTGACCATATGAGCGTTTTCCGTGACGATTTCCTGTGGGGCGGCGCCTGTGCCGCCAACCAGTTCGAGGGCGCCTGGGACGTGGACGGCAAGGGCGACAGCGTTGCCGACCACTGCACCAACGGCAGCAACACCAACCCCAAGCGCATCACCGTGGACTTTGAGCCCGGGGCCCTCTACCCCAGCCACGAGGCCATCGACTTCTACCACCACTACGAGGAGGACATCGCCCTGTTTGCCGAGATGGGGTTCAAGACCTTCCGCACCTCCATCAACTGGACCCGCATCTTCCCCACCGGGGAGGAGGCCGAGCCCAACGAAAAGGGCCTGGCCTTCTACGACCGCGTCTTTGACTGCTGCAAAAAGCACGGCATCGAGCCGCTGGTCACCATCAGCCACTACGAGCTGCCCTATGCCCTGGTCAAAAAATACAACGGCTGGGCCGGCCGCGAGCTGGTGGACCTGTACGTGAAGTACTGCAAGGTGCTGTTTGAGCGCTACAAGGACAAGGTGAAATACTGGCTGACCTTCAACGAGATCAACTGCGGCACCATGAATCTGGGCGCCATCCTGGAGCTGGGCGCCTGCCAGGGCTACGACGGCCCCTGCGTGGACATCAAGATCAGCGACCAGGTGCGCTTCCAGGCGCTGCACCACCAGTTCGTGGCCAGCGCCAAGGCGGTGGCCTACGCCCACGAGCACTACCCCCAGTTCAAGCTGGGCAACATGATCTGCTTCATCACCAGCTATCCCCTCACCTGCGACCCTGCCGACATCCTGGCCAACCAGAGCCGGATGCAGCTGTCCAACTGGTTCTGCAGCGACGTGCAGGTCCGCGGCGAGTACCCCGCCTATATGCGCCGCTACTTTGCCGAGCACGGCGTCCAGCTGCAGATGGAGCCGGGCGACGAGGAGATCCTGCGCAAGGGCACGGTGGACTTCTACACCCTGAGCTACTACATGTCCAACTGCGTCACCACCCACGACGACGCCGAGGAGATCGGCGGCAACATGCTGGGCGGCATGAAGAACCCCTACCTGAAGGCTTCGGACTGGGGCTGGCAGATCGACCCCATGGGCCTGCGCTACACCCTGAAGGAGATCTACGACCGCTACCGCATCCCCATCATGGTGGTGGAAAACGGCTTGGGCGCCAAGGACGTCAAGGACGCCGACGGCAAGATCCACGACAGCTACCGCATCGACTACCTGCGCCAGCACATCGCCCAGATGGCCGAGGCCGTCAAGGACGGCGTGGACCTGATGGGCTACACCCCCTGGGGCTGCATCGACCTGGTATCCGCCAGCACCGGCGAGATGGCCAAGCGCTACGGCTTCATCTACGTCAACAAGTTCGACGACGGCACCGGCGATCTGTCCCGCGAGCGCAAGGACAGCTTCTACTGGTACCAGAAGGTCATCGCCACCAACGGCGAGGACCTGAGCTGATTTTCGCCATCCACATTTCATCATAAGAGGGGAACCGTATGCACCGGCCAGATTGGGGCGGGCGGTGCATACGGTTTTCTGTTTTGCCCCGCCGGGCCGGCTACCCTTGCCACCCTGTGCGCGGCGTGGTACAATGGCAGCGAACGACACAGCGAAAGGAAGGCGGCCGCATATGAGCACAGACAACGCCGCGCCCGGCAAGATCCTGATCCGGGGCGCGCGGGTGCATAACCTGAAAAACGTGAACGTGGACATCCCCCTCAACCAGATCGTGGGCATCGCGGGGGTGTCGGGGTCGGGCAAGTCCAGCCTGGCGCTGGGGGTGCTGTACGCCGAGGGGTCGCGGCGGTACCTGGACGCTTTGTCCACCTACACCCGGCGGCGGATGACCCAGGCCGCCCGGGCCGACGTGGACGAGGTGCTGTATGTGCCGGCGGCGCTGGCCCTGCACCAGCGGCCGGGGGCGGGCGGCATCCGCTCCACCTTCGGCACCGGCACCGAGCTTTTGAACAGCCTGCGGCTGATGTATTCCCGCCTGGCAAGCCACCGGTGCCCGGGCGGGCACTATCTGCCGCCCACCATTGCGGTGGCCGCCGGGCAGGAGCTGGTCTGCCCCGTATGCGGGGCCCGCTTCTTCGCGCCCTCGGCCGAGGAGCTGGCCTTCAACAGCCAGGGGGCCTGCCAGCGGTGCGGGGGCACCGGCACGGTGCGCACGGTGGACCGCGCCACCCTGGTGCCCGACGAGACCCTGACCATCGACCAGGGCGCGGTGGCCCCCTGGAACAGCCTGATGTGGTCCCTGATGACCGACGTCTGCCGGGCCATGGGGGTGCGCACCGACGTGCCCTTCAAGGACCTGACCGACGCGGAAAAGCAGATCGTCTACGACGGGCCCATGGTCAAAAAGCATATCTTTTACCGGCCCAAAAACGGCGACGCCCTCAGCGCCGGGGAGCTGGACTTCACCTACTACAGCGCCACCAACACCGTCCTGAACGCCCTGCACAAGGTCAAGGACGAAAAAGGGATGAAGCGGGTGGAAAAGTTCCTGAAAGAAGAGCCCTGCCCCGACTGCGGCGGCACGCGGCTTTCGGCGGCGGCCCGCGCCCCCCGGCTGCGGGGCATCGGGCTGGACGAGGCCTGCCGGATGACCCTGGGCGAGCTGCTGGACTGGGTGGGCGGCGTGCCCGCCTCCCTGCCCGCCGAGATGCGCCCCATGGCCCAAAGCATCTGCGAGTCCTTCCAGACGCCCGCCCGGCGCCTGATGGACCTGGGGCTGTCCTACCTCTCGCTGGACCGGGCAGCCTCCACCCTCTCCACCGGGGAGCGCCAGCGGATGCAGCTGGCCCGCGCCGTCCGCAACCGGACCACCGGCGTCCTCTATGTGCTGGACGAGCCCTCCATCGGGCTGCACCCGGCCAACATCGTGGGCCTGACCGGGGTCATGCAGGACCTGGTGGCCGACGGCAACTCGGTGCTGCTGGTGGACCACGACACCCAGATCCTGCGCCAGGCGGACTGGCTGGTGGAGATGGGCCCCGGGGCCGGCGCCGGCGGCGGGCAGGTGATCGCCGAGGGGACGGTGGCAGACATCCAGCAAAACCCCCGGTCCCAGATCGGGCCCTTCCTGGCAGGGCGGGCGGATGTGCGACGGAAGCCCGTGCCCCCGGACGCCTTGTTTGAAAAAGGGGCCGTCGCCCTTTCCACCGGGCCCATCCACACCGTCAGGCCGCTGGAGGTGCGCTTGCCCAAAGGGCGGCTGACGGTGGTCACCGGGGTGTCGGGCTCGGGCAAGACCACCATGGTGCTGGAGAGCCTGGTCCCCGCGGTCCAGGCCATGGCCGCCGGGGCCCCCCTGCCCGGCCACGTCCGGGCCCTGGACGCCCCCGGCATCGCCCAGATCAAGCTGATCGACGCATCCCCCATCGGGATCAACGTCCGGTCCACCGTGGCCACCTACGCCGGCGTCCACGACGAGCTGCGCAAGCTCTACGCACGCACCCCCGACGCCAGGCAGAGGGGCTGCAAGGCCGGGGATTTCTCCTACAACACCGGCCGCCTGCGCTGCCCCGTCTGCGACGGCACCGGCTCCATCAGCCTGGACGTGCAGTTCCTGCCCGACGTGGAGATCCCCTGCCCCGCCTGCCGGGGCAGCCGCTACGACCGGGCGGCCTGCCAGATCCGGCACCGCAACAAGGCGGGGCAGAGCTGCTCCCTGCCCGAGCTGATGGACATGGACGTCCACACGGCGCTGGACTTCTGCCGGGACATGAAAACCGTCTATCCCCGGCTGAAGGTGCTGCAGGACCTGGGCCTGGGCTACCTGACCCTGGGGGAAGAGACCCCCAGCCTGTCGGGCGGGGAGGCACAGCGGCTCAAGCTGGCCAGCGAGATGGGCCGCGCCCAGGACGACGCCATCTTCGTGTTCGACGAGCCCACCATCGGCCTGCACCCGCTGGACGTCCGGACCCTGCTGGGGGTGTTCCAGACCCTGACCGATCACGGGGCCACCGTGGTGGTGATCGAGCACGACCTGGACGTCATCCGCAACGCCGACTACATCCTGGATATGGGCCCCGGCGGCGGCGCGGAAGGCGGCCGCCTGGTGGCCTGCGGCCCTCCCGAGGCGATCCGGGCCTGCCCCGAGAGCGTCACCGGGCGCTTTATCTGAGTGCATACAGAAAAGACCGTATCCGCTGCATGGCGGGTACGGTCCTTTTTTGCTTTATTCGCCGTCGTCCTCCGGCTCCTGCGGGCCGGCGCCTTCGGGCTGGTAGCGGCGGAACACCGGCTCCAGCAGCACGGCAAACAGCCAGGCCGCCACCCCCGGCAGGATCACCACCGGGAACAGCAGCCCCCATACCAGCGCCGCCGACACCCCCAGGACCGCCACCAGCCCCACCGTGCGGGGCAGGCAGCCCACCGCCAGCCGCAGGGCGGTCAGCATCAGCCCCACCGGCCGGAAGGTGAACCGGGACAGCAGGGGGAACATCCAGCAGGCGGCCCCCACCGGCAGGACCATCAGCACCAGGCAGAACACCAGCACCAGGGGCGCGGCGGCGCTGCCGGCGGCGGCCGCCGCCCCGATCAGCCGCAGCGCCCAGGCCAGCAGCCAGAGCAGCGCCCCCCAGGCCACCGTCACCGCCGCGGCGCAGGGCAGCTCCCGCCGGAAGGTCTGCCAGAAGCGCTTCCAGGGCAGGGGCTCGGCGCCCCGCACGCAGCGGGCCACCGCGTCGTAGAGGGCGGCACAGGCCGCCCCCGCCGTCACCAGAGGCAGGGAACAGACCAGCCACAGCAGGCTGAGGATCAAAAGGTCGGCAAAGTGGTCCAGCGTCTGCCAGAACCTGTTCTGCGGGTTGAAAATGCCACTTGACATGAAAAACGGGCTCCTTTCCGGGTCGAGACAGGCCGCGCGGCGGTCCAATGTTTGGTGCTATGATAACACATTCCGGCCCGGTTGTCACCCCGCCGGGGGCATTTTGCAATATCTCTAAAACGACCGCAAGAATTGAAAAAGATTTTCAAACATGTTACTATAGTCTTGTAACCGTTTTGACACTCTGCCCACCCGATTGTTCTGCACCTACGAGGAGGTACCCATTATGCCCACCGACCTGCGCACAGTGATCGAGCGGATCAGCGCGGAATATTACCAGCTGACCGCTGCGGAAAAAAAGGTGGCCGACTACGTCACCGACCACCAGCGCGATACCCAGATCATGTCCATCTCCGACCTGGCCGAGGCCTGCGGCGTGGCCGAGGCCACCATCACCCGGTTCTGCCGCAAGCTGGACTACAAGGGATACAACGATTTCAAGCTGGCCCTGGCCAAAAGCGTGGCCAGCCGCCGGGGCATCCCCTTCCTCAGCGGCGAGGTGACCCCGGAGGACGACATCCAGGAGATGTGCCACAAGCTGTACGGGGCCGAGGTGGACGCCATCTCCCAGACCCTCAGCCTCATCCGCCCCGACTGCATCCGGCAGGCCGCCGACATCCTCACCCAGGCGGACAAGGTCTTTTGCATGGGCCAGGGCGGCTCCATGATCATGGCCGAGGAGGCGGCCCACATCTTTTCCACCGCCGGGATGAGCTTTTTTGCCCCCAGCGACTCCCACATCCAGATCATGTACACCGCCGCCCTCACCCGGCGGGACGCCATCCTCTTTTTCTCCTACTCGGGCGCCACCCGCGAGGCGGTGGAGCTGCTGGAGCTGGCCCGGCGCCGCGGGGTGCGCACCGTCCTGGTCACCCATTTCCCCAAATCGCCGGCGGCGGCCTACGCCAACGTCATCCTGCAGTGCGGCGCCAACGAGGGCCCCCTGCAGCTGGGCTCGGTGCCCGCCCGCATGGCCCAGCTGTTTTTGATCGACGCCCTGTTCACCGAGGTCTGCCGCCGCCAGGAGGACAAGGTGGAGGACGTCCGCCGCGAGATGGCCGAAGTGCTGGAAATCAAGCATCTGTGAGGACTTTTGAAAACTTTTTTGTTCTGAATTGCGTCTCTGAAAAAAATTTTCAAAAAGTTGCCCAAAAAGTATTGACTTCTTTTTCATTCCTTTGTAAAATGATAAACAAGAGCACCGGATGGTTTGCACGTGCCGTCCGGTTTTTGACAAGGCATGACAAAAGGAGGACATTATGAAACACTTCATCTCTCGCCGGGACTTCCTGAAGGTCGCGGGCGCTGTGGGCGCAGCCGGCGCGCTGGCTGCCTGCGGCGGCTCCAGCTCCAGCAGCACCGCCGCTTCCACCTCTGCTTCCAGCTCCGCCGCTTCCGGCGCGGCCGGCGGCAACGTGTCCATCTCCCTGTGGACCTACCCCATCGGCTCCTGGGGCGGCACCGAGTCCAAGCTGGATGACATCATCGCTGCGTTCAACGCCGTCCACCCCGAGATCACCGTCACCTACGAGACCCTGGACTACCAGAACGGCGACAACCTGGTCACCTCGGCCATCACCGCCAAGGAGACCCCCGACCTGATCATGGAAGGCCCCGAGCGCCTGGTGTCCAACTGGGGCGCCAACAACCTGATGGTGGACCTGAGCGACCTGTGGGCCGGCACCGAAGAGGACATCGCCGCCGTCAGCGCATCGGTGGTCAGCGCCTGCCAGCTGGACGGCGCCTACTACGAGTACCCCCTGTGCATGACCACCCACTGCATGGCCATCAACTACGAGGTCTTTGAGCAGGCCGGCGCCCTCCAGTATCTCGACCAGGATACCCGCACCTGGACCACCGACGACTTTGTGGCCGCGATGGAGACCATCCGTGATTCCGGCCTGACCGCCGTGCCCGGCATCCTCTACTGCGGCGGCCAGGGCGGCGACCAGGGCACCCGCGCGCTGGTCAACAACCTCTACTCCGGTACTTACACAAACCCCGAGCACACCGAGTACACCGTCAACAGCCCCGAGAACGTCCAGGCCCTGGAGCTGCTCAAGAGCATGGTGGACAACCAGAGCCTGAACGCCAACGCCGGCTTCCAGGCATCGGACGAGCTGCAGCAGTTCGCCAACGGCACCGCCGCCGTCACCTTCTGCTGGAACGCTTCCAACAAGGCCCAGTACGCCTCCCAGGTCACCTTTACCCCCTACGCCATGGCATTCCCCTCCGACGACGGTGTGCCTGAGCTGTGCGGCGGCATCTGGGGCTTCGGCATCTTCGACAGCGGCGACGAGGCCCGCATCGAGGCCGCCAAGACCTTTATCAAGTTTGTCTGCGACGACGAGAACCAGGCCGCCGAGAGCGTCCGGCTGACCGGCTTCTTCCCGGTGCGCGAGTCCCTGGGCGACGTCTACGAGGGCACCGACCAGGCCGAGAACATGGGCGAGTTTGCCTCCCTGATGCCGTACCTGGGCGACTACTACAACGTGGCCCCCAACTGGACCGAGCAGCGCCAGAACTGGTTCAACATGCTGCAGCAGATCATGGTCAACAACACCCCCGCCCAGGAGGCCGCCGACGCCTTTGTGGAGGCCAGCAACCCGTAACGGGCCTGCTGGCAACGCCGATCCTGAGCTGAGCACACGGAGCGCCTGCCAGCCGGCCCCCCGCCGGGGCAGGCGCCCCTTTTATGCCAGCGAGGGGGCCCCGCCCCCGCTTCTGCCGTCCTAGGGTGTATCTGAAAACTCCCCAACGCTGTTCTATTCTACCCAAAAGCCCCATCTGCCGCGTTGCATTCGCTTGCATTCCACCAAGGAGTGCAGCGCTCATGCGCCTTGCATCTGGCGCTTTTGGGCGAATATCCCAGCATTTTTGGCTTCTCAGATACACCCTACACTCTTCAAAGGAGGGAATCAACGTGGCGCAAACACAAAAAGCCAACAAGGCCCACTCTTCCCGGGTGCTGGCCCGGCGCGAGACCATCTCCGCCTACCTGTTCATGCTGCCCAGCCTGCTGTTCTTTGTGGGCTTCGTGCTGGTGCCCATGGGGATGTGCCTGGTCTACAGCTTCCTGGACATGGGCATCGACACTTCGGCCGCGACCTTTACCGGCCTGAACAACTACATCGAGATGGTCAAAGACCCCACCTTTATCCGCTCGCTGTGGAACACCATCCTGATCGTGGTGGTGTCGGTGCCTGTGGTCACCGCCTTCTCGCTGTGGGTGGGCTCGGCCATCTACCCCATGCGCAGCAAGATGCGCTCCTTCTTCCGGTGCGTGTTCTACCTGCCGGTGGTCACCGGCTCGGTTGCCGTCACCGTGGTGTGGAAATGGATGTTCAACCCCTACAACGGCCTGCTGAACCAGATCTTTGGCACCACCGGCTTTGACTGGCTGGGCGACACCCGCACCGCCATCTGGTGCATCATCATGATCCTGTTCACCACCTCCATCGGCCAGCCCATCGTCCTGTACGTGGCGGCCCTGGGCAACGTGGACAAGTCCCTGGAGGAGGCCGCCGCCATCGACGGCGCCACCCGCCTGCAGATCTTCTGGAAGATCAAGTGGGCCCAGATCATGCCCACCACCCTGTACGTCCTGGTCATCACCACCATCAACAGCTTCCAGTGCTTTGCGCTGATCCAGCTGCTGACCCGCGGCGGCCCTCTGGGCACCACCAGCACCCTGATGTACTACATCTTCGATATGGCGTACAACTATCAGCGGTTCGGCTACGCCAACGCCATGGGCGTCGTGCTGGCCATCTTCATCGCCATTTTCTCCGCGATCCAGTTCAAGGTCGCCCAGTCGGACAACGGTTAAAAGGGAGGTATCAGGATGTCCAAGACAAAATCGAGCCTGGACGGCCAGTCCCGCGGCTACAAGATCTTTGTGGTCATCGTGCTGGCCCTGCTGGCAGTATTCTTCATCTTCCCCCTGTACTGGATCCTGACCGGCTCGCTGAAGGACGCCATCACCATCAACGCCCGGACGCCCCAGTGGTTCCCCCTGGAGCCCACCCTGGACAACTATGTGCGTCTGTTCAAACAGCCCGCCATCCAGTGGCTGCTCAACACCATCATCATCGCCGTGGCCGCCATGGCCCTGACCTGCATCACCGCGGCGCTGGCCGGCTACGCCCTGGCCAAAAAGCGCTTTTGGGGGCAGACGGTCCTGTTCAGCCTGCTGGTGTGCGCCATGGCCCTGCCCAAGCAGGTCATCGTCATCCCCCTGCTGCAGGAGATGAGCGCCCTGGGCCTGAACAACAACCTGCTCGCCGTCATCCTGCCCACCGTGGGCTGGCCCTTCGGCATCTTTTTGATGAAGCAGTTCTCCGAGACCATCCCCACCGAGATGCTGGAGGCCGCCCGCATCGACGGCGCCAGCGAGGTGCGCACCTTCGTCTCCATCGTTTTCCCCATGGTCAAGCCCGGCGTGGGCGCGCTGGCCATCTTCACCTTCGTCAACACCTGGAACGACTACTTCCTGCAGCTCATCATGCTGCAGCGGCGTGAAGTGCTGACCATCTCCACCGGTATCGCCCGGCTGCAGGGCGAGGTCTCCTCCGACTTTGGCCTGATCATGGCCGGCGCCGCCCTGGCGGCCATCCCCATCGTGGCGGTCTTCCTCATGTTCCAGAAGTACTTCACCCAGGGCATCACCATGGGCGCCGTCAAGGGCTGATGCCCCGGCACCCCAGAGATTGGAGCGTTGTATCATGAAAGATCATACCAAATACCAGGGCGTCATCCCCGCCTTTTACGCCTGCTACGGGCAGGACGGCAGCATCTCCGCCGAGGGCGTCAAGGCCCTGACCCGCCACCTGATCGCCAAGGGCGTCAAGGGCGTGTACGTGGGCGGCTCTTCGGGCGAGTGCATCTACCAGCACCCCGACGAGCGCAAGGCCGTGCTGGAGGCCGTCATGAGCGAGGCCAGGGGCAAGATCACCGTGATCGCCCATGTGGCCTGCAACAACACCGCCGACTCGGTGGAGCTGGCCGCCCATGCCGAAGCCTGCGGCGTGGACGCCATCGCCGCCATCCCCCCCATCTACTTCCACCTGCCGGAATACGCCATTGCCGACTACTGGAACGCCATGAGCGCCGCGGCGCCCCACACCGAGTTCGTCATCTACAACATCCCCCAGCTGGCCGGCACCGCCCTGACCATGAGCCTGCTGCGCACCATGCTGCAAAACCCCAACGTGGTGGCGGTCAAGAACTCTTCCATGCCCACCCAGGACATCCAGATGTTCAAGGACGCCGGCATCGCCGCCCGCGGCCAAAACGGCTTCGTGGTCTTTAACGGGCCGGACGAGCAGTTCGTCTCGGGGCTGGCCATGGGCGCCGACGGCGGCATCGGCGGCACCTACGCCGTCATGCCCGAGCTGTTTTTGAAGATGTACGAGCTGGTGCACAAGGGCGAGATGGACGCCGCCCGCGCCCTGCAGTACCAGGCCGACCGCATCATCTACAAGATGTGCGAGGCCCACGGCAACCTCTACGCAGTCCAGAAAGAGATCCTGCGCCGGATGTACGGCCTGGAGCTGGGCGGCGTGCGCGCCCCCCTGCCGGGCCTGGCCCCCGCAGACGAGGCCGTGGTGGCCGAGGCCGAGCGGATGATCCGCGAGGCGGTGGCCGCCCTGTAACAGCCTTTTCCCCTCTGATCGTATCTCCTCAAACCTCGTATCGCTGAACCAGACGCCCGGTGGCGGCCGGCCCCCGCGGGCACGGCCCGCCGGGCGTTCTGGCGTTTTCACCCATCATCCAAGGGAGGGTTCTGCATGATCTCCGACAGCCTCAGCTGCCTGGGCCGCTACCTGGGCATCCATCCGGCCCTGGACACCGCCATCCGCTGGCTGGGCGCCAACGACCTGAACGCCCTGCCCACCGGCTGCACCGAAGTGGACGGGCGGACCGTCTACATCAACGTGATGGACGCCGGGCTGCGCCCCGCCGAAGGCGCAGACTTTGAGTACCACCACCTCTACGCCGACCTGCAGATCGACCTGGCCGGCAGCGAATACTGGGCCTGGACCGCCCGGGCCACCCCCACCGCGCCCTTTGACCCTGCGGCCGACTGCGGCTTTGCCGCCGGGCCCGAGCAGTCCAGCGGCCTGCTGGGGGAGGGGCGGTTCGCCCTGTTCCTGCCCGGGGAGTACCACAAGCCCAGCTGCATCAGCCCCGTGTCCCGCCAGGTCCGCAAAGCGGTGGTCAAGATCCGTATGGGCGGCTGACCCGCCCCGCAAAGGAGGAAATTGCAAATGGACAAAGAAGCGCTTTTCAAACAGATCGAACACGGCCTGATCGTCTCCTGCCAGGCGCTGGAGCACGAGCCCCTCTACACCAAGGAGGGCGGCGTCATGCCCCTGATGGCCAAAGCCGCCGCCATGAGCGGCGCGGTGGGCATCCGGGCCAACACCGTCCGGGACATCACCCAGATCAAGCAGGCGGTGGACCTGCCGGTCATCGGCATCATCAAAAAGGATTATCCCGGCACCCCCCTGTACATCACCGTCACCATGAAAGAAGTGGACGAGCTGGTGGCCTGCGGGGTGGACATCCTGGCGGTGCAGGGCACCAGCGCCCTGCGCCCCGACGGCAAGACGGCGGCGGAGTTCATCCGCGCGATCAAAGCCAAGTACCCCCAGCAGCTGGTGATGGCCGACATCGCCACCGACGAGGAGGCCATAGCCTGCGCCGAAGCCGGGGCCGACTTTGTGGGCACCACCATGCGGGGCTACACCCCCGAGACCCAGGGCATCAACGAGACCGACTTTGCCTTCATCGCCCGGCTGGCGCAGAACTGCCCGGCCAAGGTCATCGCCGAGGGGCACATCCACTACCCGGAGCAGGCCCGCAAGGCGCTGGAGGCCGGCGCGTTCGCCCTGGTGGTGGGCGGCGCCATCACCCGCCCCGCCGAGATCACCGCCCGCTTCACCGCGGCCATCAAGGACTTGAAATGATATGAACACCTATCTTGGAATCGACATCGGGGGCACCGCCGTCAAGCTGGGGCTGGTGACCGAGACCGGCGAGGTGCTCCAGCGCCGGGAGGCCAGCGTCAGCTTTGACGGCTACCGCACCCCCATCCTGGACACCGTCTGCCAGGAGGCCGCCCGGATGCTGGCCGCCAGCCGGGAAGCGGGCCATCAGCCGGCGGGCGCAGGCGTGTCCGCCACCGGCCAGATCGACAGCGCGCGGGGCATCGTGGCCGGCACCTGCGGCAGCCTGCCCGGCTGGCCCGGCGCGCCCATCCGGGCCGCCCTGGAATCCGGCCTGGGCCTGCCGGTGACGGTGGCCAACGACGCCAACTGCATGATCCTGGGCGAAGCCTGGGTGGGCGCGGCCCGGGGCTGCGCCGACGTGCTGGGGGTGACCATCGGCACCGGGCTGGGCGGCGGCGTGCTGACCGGCGGCCGCCTGCTGGAAGGCGCCCGGGGCCTGGGCGGCGAGCTGGGCCATATGCGGACCCACGCGCTGGACGGCGTCCCCTGCACCTGCGGCGCGGCGGGCTGCTGGGAGCGGTACGCTTCCACCTCCGCCCTGGTGCGCAGGGCCGTCCGGACCGACCCCGCCCTGGACAGCGGCCGCGCTATCTTTGCCGCCGCCCGCCAGGGCGACAAAGCCGTCCTGGCCCTGCTGGAGGGCTGGATCGCCGAGATCGCCGAAGGGCTGGCCGGGCTGGTCCATCTGTTCAACCCCCAGCTGATCCTGATCGGCGGCGGCGTCAGCAGCCAGCAGGAACTGCTTATCGACCCCCTGGCCCGGCAGGTCAAGGCCCGGGTGATGCCCGCCTTTGCGGAAGGGCTGGAGCTCCGCCCCGCCGCCCTCGCCAACGACGCCGGCCTGGTGGGCGCAGTGCGCTATTTCCTGGACCGCCGCGCCTGACCCTTGCAGCAAACCAGAATGTCAAAAAAGTCCCGTCCAGCCGACATGTGCGGATGGACGGGACACATACAGGG
>LBJMR02800__coassemble_316_pt1 | contig 41339 bp, 34 predicted proteins | sample LBJMR02800__metabat2_high_PE_009 | metagenome-assembled genome bin LBJMR02800
CGACATCCAGCATGTGCAGGGCTTCCACAAAGCGATCGTCCAATGATTCCTCGGGTGAGCGTGGTGCAAACTCTATTCGCCATTTGGTCAGAGCGCCATGGTAGTCATGGAGGACCCGGAGACAGTAAGAAACATCCTCTTGCTGGGCATCCGAAGAGACGGTGGGCGGCTTGGATAGCGCAACCGCACCGGACGGAGGTTTGTCCGGGCCAAGGCCAAAGTCCTGGGCCAGCTTCCGGGTGGCCTGCAGGCTACTGAGATCGAACAGGCGGGCGGTGAGGTCGATGACATCGCCGGTGGCTCTGCAGCCGAAGCAGTAATAATAGGCGTCGTTCAGCTTCATACTGGGCGTGTGGTCCTCATGGAAGGGGCAGCAGGTCATCCCGGTGGTTGTGATGGGCAGGCCATACAGCGCAGCAGCCTGCTTCACGGTGACGGCAGCCTTTATGGTTTGAAAAAGATTCACTTGCACCTCGTTTTCTCATATCTGGTGGATGGGCCGATATGCGGTACTTCGCCTGGTACCGTGAGTCAAAGATACGCAAAATCATCGTATCCTGAGGGAAAAGGATGTACCCTACTTCGGGGTACACCTTCTTCTTGTGTCGGGATTTGAGTTTCTGATGAGGCCCATCTGGTGGGTAACGTTTTGTTACAGACCGCCTTTTCGGGGCAATCTTTGCCGTTCTCCCTCATCGCTTCTGACAGGCAACCACTCATCTCTGAGGGCACTGTGCCATCCCTTTTGGGCGCTCGCTCCGGGTGGAGGTCGTGGCGGTTTGGGCGGTGAGGACGGTCATTCAGTTTTACATTGGAGACAGTATAGCAGAAAATCCAGAACTTTCCCGTATGTCCAAGAGGTTGGAAATTTGTCTCAAAAGGCTCTGATTTCCACGCTCTTGGACAAAGCAACTGCGATATGGTATACTAAAGTGGTAAATCACCAACCCGCCCACTGGATGGAGGTAACAGATGCACACGAAACTGACGTTAGGCGAACGACTCAAGGACCTGCGGATTGAGCGAGGCTGCACTCTAGAGGAACTGGCAGCTCAAACGGGCTTGTCAAAAGCGGCCTTGGGCAAGTACGAAACCAATGAATCAGGAGACATCAGCCTGTTTGCCATCACCAAGCTGGCCGACTTCTATGGCGTGACAACAGATTATCTTCTGGGTCTGGTGGAAAACAAAAAACACCCAGATGCAGCCCTTGCGGACCTGCACCTGAGCGATGAAGCAATAGAAATGCTAAAAAGCGGGAAGCTAAACAATCGGCTTTTCTGTGAGCTTATTACCCACCCGGAATTTCCGCGTCTGATGGCAGACATGGAGATTTATGTGGATGGCATGGTGTCCATGCAGATTCGGAACCTGAACGCCTTGCTGGAATCGGTACGGACGTCAATCATAGAAAAGTACGACCCGAAAGAGGACAACACCCTGCGAACTTTGAAGGCGGCGCAAATCGACGAAGATGAATACTTTGCCCGTGTTGTGAGTAATAACGTAGAGCAAATTTTATCTGACATTAAACAGCGGCATTCCAAAGATGCGTCCAGTGCGTCGGCAGATTCTCCTGTAGCTGCATTCAAGGAATCTTTAGAGGAAATCTCACAGGTCAAGGGCGGCAAGGTCGAAAAGTTGATGATGCTGTTCTGCAAGCAGAACCAAATCAATTACAGTAAATTGACCGACAACGAAAAGCGCTGGCTGGTGGAAATCTGCAAGAAATCCAATCTGCTCAAAGGTGGGGTCAGCCAGAGAGGAAAACGCGCAAAGAAATAGGACGGCCACTGCGGCGGGGCTTGTATACCTTTGCTCCGCAGAGGGCAAAAGGCTGGCAGACGGGTGTAGCTTGCACCATCTGCCAGCCTTTGTTTTGCCGATTTTCATTACCAGAGCAGGGGTCAGGAGATTGGTCCCACGCAGCCCTCTCCTTCGCAAAGGTATAACACACTAGACTTTGCAGGCAAAGTCGTGTGCCACGAAACCCCTGCGCGGTTTCTTTGGATTCTTCCGGCGTTGGGGATGGCCAGACTTCCTTTGCAGGCCACTGAGGTATAGTCTCACAGTGCCCTCATCATGTGTCTGTCCTATTGCACATGGGCAAACAGCCTTTTGCCTATTCGTTCTGCATATTCCTTGATGGTATGCGTGGTTTCTGGTATAATAACATCAAAACACCAAAATTTTGACCACCACTTGGCACAAGGTGAGACATTTTGACGGAGAGGACAGCATGGACGAGCAAAAAGAGCAGTCACATGAAATAGGCAACTAGCGGGCCCGAGTAATGAATAAATAAAAAGAGAAAACTGGATAAGGAGAGAAATTATGCAGCAGCAATCAACGAATGCGATGTCAACCTATGAACTAGTTGCGACAATTATTGCTTTGATCGCGCTAATACAGCCGTGGGTGATCAAGTTGTGGAAGACGCTGTTCAAAAGAGTTAAGATAGCTTTTATTCCATCAGGTAAAATTAAACTTTTCTATAATCGTAGTGGTGCATATGTAAGGGTTGACGGTGTCATAGAAGCAAAAAATCAATCTACTATAATTAGAGATATTTCAGCTAAAGTTATTAGACTTTCTGATAAAGCAGAATTAAAAATGGACTGGAGTTCTTTCAATGCGCCAGTTTATCAAAATATTGCAGGGAATATTGTTACGACTACCGAAGCAGCTCGTCCGTTTAAAGTGATGGCAAATGATCTTTTTCCTGTTTTTGTGGAATTTGCTAATGTGGATGGAATTTGCTTGAATCGATTAGAAGAGATACATAATGATTTAATTGCTCAAGCACGTGAAATTGCTGGACCGACTATTCCGTTGGAGCAGGCAAGAGAAACTTTTAGGAAAACTTCCAAATATCAAAGTTCCAAGGAAGAACTAATAGAAGGCTTCTATTGGAAAGTTTCCGAGTATGTTCTTAAAATTTCGGTTCAATACAGCAATAACAAGAAAAAAGATTTCTCTTATAAATTTTCTTTTGATCAATCGGAAATAACAGAATTCAAAAAGGATATTGAAAAATCGATGGATTGCGCAGTCGACAATCTGTATGGCCAAATGCCAACTTTTTATTATCCTACAAAAGATTATATAGAAGTGGAGAGTTCATATGCCCACACTTGAATGGATTGGAAAAGACAAAGTGGTCAACCACCACCAGGAGGTGCCATACCGGGTATTAGAGCGCCAGTACAGCTACGATGAGGCCGGCTGCCATACTGAGGACAATGGCAGCGAAAACATGATTATTCACGGGGATAATCTGGAGGCTCTCAAAGCGCTGCTGCCCCAATACGAAGGAAAAATCAAGTGCATCTACATTGATCCGCCCTACAATACCGGCAACGAGGGCTGGGTTTACAACGACAACGTCAACGACCCCAAAATCAAAAAGTGGCTGGGCGAAGTGGTAGGCAAGGAAGGGGAGGACCTCTCCCGGCATGATAAGTGGCTCTGTATGATGTATCCGCGGCTGAAACTGCTGCAAAAGCTGTTGGCGGAGGATGGGGTTATTTTTATCAGTATTGACGATACAGAATATGCGAATTTGAAATTGATTTGTGATGAGATTTTTGGAAACCGAAATTTCATTGCAACAGCGGTTTGGCAAAAGAGAACTTCTCCTGATGCCCGTAAGAAAATAAGTGATGGTCATGAATATATCTTGATTTATTCGGCTGACAGTGAATTGATTGAGACTGCCCTAAACCTTTTGGAATTAGATGAGGAAGATTCTAAGAAGTATAAAAATCCTGATAATGATCCTCGTGGCCCATGGGCTTCAACTGATTTTACTGCTCAAGGTTTTAGACCGAACCAGATGTATACTATTACTACTCCGGGAGGAAAACAGTATACACCTTCTGAAGGACATTGTTGGAAAAATGTAGAAAGCGAATATTTACGTCAACTTAAAGAGGGAAGATTTTGGTTTGGAACAGATGGCTGTGGTATGCCGCGTAGAAAAACGTATTTGTCAGAAAGAGATGGAAAAAATATTTGGACTTGGTGGACCAATAAGGAAGTTGGTCATACACAAGAAGCAACCCAAGAATTAACATCCATTTTTGGAAGTAAAACTATTTTTAATTATCCTAAACCAGTTCGCTTGATTCACCGTATTATTCAAATTGCAACGAAAAAAGAGTCGATTGTTTTGGATTCCTTCGCTGGTTCCGGCACCACGGCCCATGCTGTGCTGAATATGAACAAGGCCGACGGCGGTAACCGTAAATTCATTCTGGTGGAGATGATGGACTATGCCGACAGCATCACGGCTGAGCGGGTCAAGCGTGTCATCGACGGTTATGGCGAGGGCAAAAAGGCGGTGGAGGGCACCGGCGGCAGTTTCAGTTATTATGAGCTGGGTCCAGTGCTGCTGCAGGCCGACGGCAACCTGAACGAGGAGGTGGGCGCTGACAAAATCCGTGCCTACGTCTACTATATGGAGACCAGGCAGTCTTTGCCCGCCCGGCAGGACCCGGCCGAACCTTACCTGCTGGGCGTATGCCGTGACACCGCCTATTACTTCTACTACGAGCGCAGCCGGGTGACAACGCTGGACTATGATTTCCTGTCCACCATCAAAACCGGGGCCGAGGGCTACATCATCTATGCCGACCTGTGTGCTGTCCCGCAGGAGACGCTTCGCAGGTATAACATCACTTTCAAGAAAATTCCGCGGGACATTGCCCGGCTGTAACGGAGGGTGAGGAAATGGAACTGAAATCTTACCAGAAAGAGGTCCTGGCCGATCTTGCGCGCTACCTGGAACTGGTGGTGGAACGGCAGAGCCCGGCCAAAGCGTACCGGGCCTTCTGGAATGAGAAAAACGTGATGGTGGGGCCGGACGGTATGCCGGCGTATGTCGATACGCTGTCCGGCGTGCCCCATGTCTGCGCCAAGGTGCCCACCGGCGGCGGCAAGACCTACATTGCAGCCAGCGCGGTGCGGACGATTTTTGACGCCATGCCCCAGCGCCGGGCCAGGGCGGTGGTCTGGCTGGTCCCCTCGGACGCCATCCTTACCCAGACCCGCAATGCCCTGCAAAACCCGGGCCACCCCTACCGCCAGCGGCTGGATGTGGATTTTGGGGGCGCGGTGCAGGTTTATTCCAAAGAGCAGGCCCTGATGGGCCAGAATTTCACCCCTGCCACTATCGCTGAACAGCTTTCGGTGTTTGTGCTCAGCTACGATTCCTTCCGCACCAGTAAAAAGGAGGGCCGCAAGGCCTATCAGGAAAACGGCAGCCTGGCTGGCTTTGCAAAGTGGATGAATGATCCGTCGGTGCTGCTGGCCGATACCGACGAGACGGCGCTGATTCAGGTCATCCGTTTCCTGAACCCGGTGGTGATCGTGGACGAAAGCCACCACGCTTCTTCCCAGCTGAGCATGGAAATGCTGCGCAATTTCAACCCCAGCTTTGTACTGGACCTGACCGCCACCCCCAAAGAAAAGAGCAATATCATTTCCTTCGTGGACGCCTCCCAGCTCAAAAGGGCCAGCATGGTCAAACTGCCGGTCATCGTCTACAACCGCAAGTCCCAGGCCGACGTTTACGCGGATGCGATTGCCATTCGCGCCAAACTGGAGGCACAGGCCCAGAAAGAGCAGGAGACCAGCGGGCGGTATATCCGGCCCATCGTGCTGTTCCAGGCGCAGCCTCGCACCAGTTCGGACAGCACCACCTACGAAAAAATCAAGAAAACCCTGATGGACGGCGGCATCCCTGAGCAGGAAATCGCCATCAAGACAGGGGACAAGGACGAGCTGAAAAACGTGGACTTGCTCTCCCCAGAGTGCCCTGTCCGGTACATCATTACCGTCAACGCCCTGAAAGAGGGCTGGGACTGTCCCTTCGCCTATGTGCTGGCCACCGTGGCCAATCGCTCTTCTGCCGTGGACGTGGAGCAAATTCTGGGCCGGGTGCTCCGCCTGCCCTACACCCGCAAAAACAAAAGCGAGGTGCTGAACCTGTCCTATGTCATCACCTCTTCCGCGGACTTCCACCAGACGGTGAAAAAGGTAGTGGCTGGCTTGAACAGCGCCGGCTTCAGCAGCCGCGATTGCCGCGCCCAGGATGCGGACGAGCCGGCCCTGCCCGCGCCCGCCGCTGTCCCTGAACAGACATCCCTGGACGGTCAAAGCGAACCGGATATGCCGGATGTGGACGGCACAGCGTTGAAAGCGCGGTTTGATGCGGCAAAACAGGAGGCAGACCGCTCAGCAAGCGAAGATGCAGCCCAGTCCGACCCCATGCTGGCCCAGGCTTTGGAGCAAAACAGGGCATACGAGCGCGAGATCGACCAGGCAGACGACACAGCTTACAGCCGGGCTCCCCTGGAGGTGCGGGACAAGATGAACCAATTCCGAATGAACGACGCCTTTGCCGAAGAAGCCTCTGCCCTGCGGTTCCCGCAGTTCACCCTCGAGACTCTGCCTAGCCTCTTTTCCGACTCCTACGAAACGCTGGCGCTGGAGCATCTGGAAGGAAACTTTTCCCTCCGGGACAAGGACGCCCACATTGATTTTGCCACTGTCAGCGCCGAAATGGCCCGGGTCGATGTGGACGATGGCAAGGACAGCACCGCAAAAGCCTGGCTGCTTTCCGGCAGCGACAGCGCCTTTTTCCGGGAGTGGTTCAGTACCCAGCCTTCGGAAAGGCGGCTCTCCATTTGTAAAGGGATCATCAAAAAGAAGCTGTCCCAGATGAACTGCGTCAACGACAAAGAGCTGGATGAGTACATCGACCGCGTCATCGGCACCTTGACCGAGGACCAGCTCTCCGAGCTGGAACAGTCCCCTTATCCCTATGTCATCAAAATCCAGGACAAGGTCAAGGAGCTGCTGTCCCAGCACCGCTGCCATGTGTTCGACCGCTGGCTGGAGCAGGACAAGATCGTCTGCCGGCCCAACTACGCCTTGCCCGCAGTGATTTCTCCCACTGCCTTCACCTCCATGGTGCCCAAGTCCCTCTACACCGCCGAGGAGGATATGAACGAATATGAGTTCAAGGTGGTCTGGCAGCTTGCCTCTCTGGATAACGTCAAGTGGTGGCACCGGAATATTTCCAGACGGGGCTTCCAGATCAATGGCCCCGTTCATGCCTACCCCGACCTCATTGTCATGCTCCACAGCGGAAAGATTCTGATGGTGGAGACCAAAGGTGACCACCTGGACAATGCCGAATCCAAGGCAAAGGCCAAAATCGGCGACCAGTGGGCCAACCTCGCTGGAAAACAGTATAAGTACTACATGGTCTTTGAGACCAAGCAGCCGGACTACCCGGGGGCATATTCCCTGGAGCGGTTTATGGAGATTGTGAAGGGACTGTAAAAATGAGACGAAATTTTGCACAAGTACTGCGCGAAGGAAAAGTGGATATTCATAGAGAATATTCAAAACTATATTCTTTGTTCTACGGGAAGGATAATAGAGACAAGAAATCAATAGCAGACATTATATCATCGAATTTTCAATTGATTCCATTTCGAGGAACATGTATTGATCTTGAAGATTTTGACGAAACACACGGCTTAAATTTTGTAGAACAACCACGAGATTTTAATGTGGATTATTTGATTGACTTCTGCGAATATATTTATAATTTTGTGCTATGTTTGGAGCCACATTATTTCTTCCATAGTTTTAGTCAATCCGATTTTCTAGATCAAATATTAAGAGTCATTGAAGCAGTTGGATATATGTCTGTTTGTGAAGATGGTTGTACTATTTTTGTTCCTAAAAATAGTGCTGCTATTGCTGTTTCGGAATCGTCTTTCGTTCCAGAGCATGTATCTTACAAGATCATTTCTTATAATCATCACTCAATGAAGGGACAACTAGAAGATAAAAAGTCTACATTGTTACAATTTGCTTCTATTTTGGAGGGAAAAAGGTCTGACCTTAAATCGATCAATAAAAATTTAGAAAGAGATTTGTTTTATTTGTTCAATAATTTAAATATTCGCCACAATAATGTGAATTCTAATGATTCGAAATATAAGGCTTATGTGGCAAAGATGTCGTGCAATGAACTTGAACATTGGTACGATGAAACCTATCAAATGTGCCTTTTGGCAATTCTTGAACTGGAACACAAGGAAAGAAAAGCAGATTTGGATGAATTGAAAAGCAGAATAGAATCTGCACAAAAGTGAAAGAAGGCTAATATGAAACTATCAAATTAACTCAAATCTCCATCCTCCCACTGTGCAAAATAGAAAATTTTTATAGGTGCTTGCAATATAACGCAAAATGCGTTACAATTTCCTTGAGGTGATTTCTATGGAAAAGACCATGACATTGAACCTTCGTGTCAATCCCACCATCAAGAAGCAGGCGGAGGATGTCCTCAAGCAGCTTGGCATCCCGATGGCCACAGCAGTGGATATGTACCTGCGCCAAATCATCCTGACGGGAGGCATCCCGTTTTCTCTCTCCCTGCCCAAAGCACCGCCGGCGTTGAATATGGATATCATGACCGACGAGCAGCTCCATGCCGCGTTCCAGGCCGGTCTGGAGGACATCCAGAAGGGCGACACGGTGGACGCCGGGGCGGCTTTTGCGCAGTTTAGGGAAGCCCACAGATGAAGCAGTATCCTGTCAAAATCTCCCGTACCGCCCTGGGTGATATGGAGGAGATATACAACTACATTGCTATCCATTTGCAGGAACCGGAAACCGCAATGCGGCAATATGACCGTATCGCAGAAGCAATCCAATCGCTGGATATACTGCCGGAGCGTCGTCCGTTGCTGGACTGTGAGCCGGAGCGCAGTCAGGGGCTGCGACGTTTGCTGGTGGATCATTATTCGGTGTTTTATGTGGTAGGTGCAGACACTGTGTCGGTGGTACGTGTGCTGTACAGTGGTGCGGATATTGTCTATCGACTGCGGAACATGAAATGAAAGAAGGTGTATCTGATGAATGCTGTCATCTACGCCCGCTATTCCAGCGACAGCCAGCGCGAGGAAAGCATCGACGGACAAATCCGGGAATGCATGGAATATTGCAGCCGGAATGGGATGACTGTCATAAAGGAATATATTGACCGCGCCCTTTCTGCCAAGACGGATCAACGCCCCGATTTCCAGCGAATGATTAAAGACAGCGCTAAGGGGCTGTTTGATGTGGTTGTGGTTTGGAAGCTGGACCGTTTTGCCCGCAATCGCTATGACAGTGCCCATTATAAGGCTGTCCTGAAAAAGAATAGCGTGCGGGTGGTGTCGGCAAAAGAAAACATTGCCGATGGCCCAGAGGGCATTATTCTGGAATCCATGCTGGAGGGTATGGCAGAATATTATTCTGCGGAACTTTCCGTAAAGGTCATTCGCGGTCACACCGAAAATGCCCTCAAGTGCAAGTACAACGGCGGTACGCCCACTTTTGGCTTCCGAATTGATGCGGACAAGCAATACCAGCCTGACCCGATTACAGCCCCCATTGTGCTGGATATTTTCAAGATGTACGACACAGGCTCCACCATGAAAGAGATCGTGGATCATCTGAATGGTCTGGGGGTTACAACGGTGCGGGGCAAAGTGGCAGACCTGAATTTCATCTCGGGCATTCTCCACAACCGGAAGTATATCGGTGAATACAAGTACCGCAATATCGTGGTGCCAGATGGCATTCCGGCTCTGGTCCCGATGGATTTGTTTGAGCGGGTGCAGAGTCAGATGCAGAAAAACAAAAAGGCCCCGGCCCGTCACAAGGCCGAGGACGATTACCTGTTGACCACCAAACTGTTCTGCGGCTCCTGCAAGGCGATGATGGTGGGCGAGTCCGGCAGAAGCTCCAGCAAAGGAAGGGTATATCACTATTACCGTTGCGTCAACAGCAAAAAGAAGAAAATCTGTACAGCCAAGCACAGGAGCGTCAGGAAGGAGCCTCTGGAGCGGGCTGTGGTGGATTCCGTTATGCGGAATATCATGGACGATGCCTTTGTGGAGTATTTTACCGATCACGCTCTGGCTTTGCAGGGGCAGGAAAGCAGCGAGCTGCCTGCCCTGCGCCGCCAGCTGGCAGATACCGAGAAGGCAATCAATAATCTGCTGAACGCTATCCAGGCCGGCGCTTTCAACGCTTCTGTGAAGCGTCGGCTGGATGAAATGGAGGAAACCAAGGAAAAGCTGGAACTGAGCATTGTCAAAGAAGAAATGAAAAGGCCTCAGTTTACCCGAGAGCAGATTCAGTTCTATATTCTCCAGTTCCGCAAAGTGGACATCAACACCCTGGAAGGCCGAAGGCGGCTGGTTGACAGCTTTGTCAACAGTGTGGTGGTATATGATGACTCCATTCTGGTGACCTTCAACTACAAGGAAGGGGCGGAACGGATCACCTTTGACCAGATCGAAGGCTCGGATTTATCGTCTCTCGGTCGACCATCGGTCCAGCCGCCCCCGTACCTTTGCACAAAAGGTACGGGGGCGGTTTTGTTTTAGGTTGCCGGCGGGGTGATGGCGGCGGCGTCTTCGGCGGTGAGGTAGCCGAACTTGACCATCTGGCCCACCACGTACTGCTGGCGCTGGGCCGCAAGGTCAGGGTTGGCGGTCAGGGAATAGACCGAAGGGGCGTTGGGGATGCCGGCTAGCAGGGTGGCCTCGTAGGGGGTCAGCTGGGCGGGCTCCTTGCCAAAATAGCCGGCGCAGGCGTCACGGATGCCGTAGTAGCCGTCCCCAAAATAGATGGTGTTGACGTACAGCTCCAGGATCTCGTCCTTGGTACAGGCGTCCTCCAGGCGGAAAGCCATGAATACCTCCGCGATCTTGCGGGTGAAGCGTTTTTCCTGGGTGAAAAATAGATTTTTTGCCACCTGCTGGGTGATGGTGCTGCCGCCCTGGTCCAGGCTGCGGGTGCGCAGGTCGTGGACCGCCGCCCGCAGGATGGCGATGGGGTCGATGCCGCTGTGCTGCGCAAAGCGGTGGTCCTCCACCGCCACCACCGCGTCCAGGTACAGCGGGGGCAGCTGGTCGATGGGGGTGTAGCCGGGGTCTGCCTGGACGGCGGCTATGGTGGCCTCCAGGCTCCGGGCGTCCAGGGCCTGGCGGTACATCTTGTAGCCCAGGGCGGCCAGCAGGCAGCCGCCGGACAGCGCACCGGCCAGCGCCAGGCTCAGCAGCCGGGCCAGGATCTTGACAATGGTTCTCATGGGATACCTCTCGCAAATGCTGATGCAACGGGCGGGCGGCCGCCCGCCGTCTTTATTATAACGCGGCCAGGGAGGGTTTGTCTGCATTTGCAGGGCAAACACAAGGGAAAATTAAGCTTCTGTTCAAAGTTTGCAAAAAATCCGGCAAGACCTTGCCCTGCGGGCCGGGCACGCTGTTTGATTTTGCTTTGAGATTGCACGCCCCCGATAGCCCCGGCCCCCGGCTTGTGGTACAATAGAAGCAAAAAGGAGGCGCGTGTATGAGCGATACGGACAAGACCATCCTGATCGTGGACGACGAGGCCGAGCTGCTGGAGATGGTGCGGGCCATCTTTACCCGGGCGGGATACAGCCGGGTGCTGACGGCGGGTTCGGGGGCCGAGGCCCTGGCCGTCTGCACGGCAGGGCAGCCGGACATCGTGATCCTGGATGTGATGATGCCGGGGATGGACGGCTTTGAGGTGCTGCGGCAGCTGCGGCAAAGCAGCAGCGTGCCGGTGCTGATGCTGACGGCCCGGGGAGAGGCCGAGGACAAATTTACCGGGTTTGAGTGCGGGGCCGACGATTACCTGGCCAAGCCCTTTCTCCCGCGGGAGCTGCTGTTCCGGGTGCAGGCCATCCTTCGGCGGACCAGCCCCGCCGCCGGGCGGATGGTCCGGCTGGCGGCCGCCGAGGTGGATCTGGAAAACGCCGCCGCCCACCGGGACGGGCAGGTCAGCCCCCTCACCGCCAAGGAGCTGCAGCTGTTCCGCAAACTGTACGAGAACGCCGGCCGCATCGTCACCACCGGCGCCCTCTGCGAGGCGGTCTGCGGGCCGGTCTGGCAGGGGTACGAAAGCACCCTGGCCACCCACATCCGCCACCTGCGGGAAAAGATCGAGGCCAACCCCTCCCGGCCGGTGTCCATCGTGACGGTCAAGGGGCTGGGCTACCGGCTGGACCTGCCCAGCCCGAAGGGGGCGCCGCGATGAATCCGGTCCGGCGATTTTTCCGGCGGTATGTGCTTTCCACCGTGGGGCTCCTGGCGCTGATGCTGGCGGCCAACATCCTGCTGATCGTGGGGCTGCTGCTGATCAGCGAGGTCACCCCCCCGCGGGAGAGCTTTTCCATCACGGCGTTCTGCGGCCATCTGAGCCAGGGCCCCGACGGCTGGCAGGCCGACGCCCAGGCCACGGCCATGCTGGACCCCGACGCCTGGGCCATGGTGCTGGACCCGGACGGCAACGTGGTCTGGGAGTACCGGATGCCCGAAGAGCTGGCCCGCCACTACAGCGCCGGGGCGGTCGCCATGTTCAGCCGCTGGTATCTGGAGGACTGGCCCATGACCGTCTGGGCCCAGGACGACGGCAGCCTGGTGGCGGTGGCCCAGCCCAAGGGCACCATGGTCAAGTACTATCTGTCCATGGACAAAAGCTATTTCGGCTTTCTGAGCATGCTGTTCAGCGTGGTGTTCTACGCAAACCTGCTGCTGATTGTGGTGCTGTTCCTGCACAGCGCCCGCCGGGTGGAAAAGGCGATGGACCCCATCCTCAACGGCATCAACAGCATGGCCGGCGGCAAGCCGGTCCACCTGCGGGAGGACGGGGAGCTGGCCGAGATCAGCGCCGGGCTCAACCGGGCCGCGGCCTACATCGTCCAGAAAGACAACACCCGGGGCGACTGGATCCGGGGTATATCCCATGATATCCGCACGCCCCTGTCGGTGATCCTGGGCTATGCCAGCGAGCTGGAAGAAAACCCCGCCCTGCCCGGAGCGGCCCGGGATCAGGCGGCGGTCATCCGCCGCCAGAGCGAAAAACTGACCGGCCTTGTGGCCGACCTGAACCTGACCACCAAGCTGGAATATGCCCTGCGCCCCCTGGAGGTCAAGCAGCTGGACCCGGTGGAGCTGGCCCGGCAGGCCGTCAGCGAGGTGCTGAACAGCGGCCTGGCCGACGCTTACACCCTGACCTTTACCGAGGCGGCGCCGGGCGCCCGCATGACGGTGGAGGGGGACCCGGCCCTGCTCAGCCGGATGCTGGCCAACCTTTTGCACAACAGTGTGGACCATAACCCCGGCGGCTGCGGCATCGAGGTGATGGTGGGCCCCGCCGCCACCGGGGGCTGCGTCTTTACGGTGGCGGACAGCGGGGTGGGGGTGAGCGCGGACAAGCTGCGCATCCTCAACCGGGGCGCGCCGGTGGCCAGCACCCAGGCCGCCGACCCGGAAAGCGGGGCCGAGCACGGGCTGGGCCTGCGGATCGTGCGGCAGATCGTCCGCGCCCACCACGGCCGCCTGACCTTTGCCGCCGCGGCGCCCCACGGCCTGATCGTGCGGGTGTGGATCGGAGGGAAGGGGTAAGCCCCGCGCCCTGAGATCGCTGCCGGGACGCAGATGAAAAAACTCCTTGCGTTTTAGCATCATTATGATAAAATAGAAGCGGGAGGTGTTTTTATGAAGATGATACGTCCGGTTTCTGATCTGCGAAACCATTTTGCGGATATTTCCAAAACGGTGCACGAAACTTCACAGCCCGTCTTTCTGACCAAAAACGGGTATGGCGATATGGTCGTCCTCAGTATGGAAGCCTATGAAAACCTGCAGTTGGAAAGCGAGATCTACACCAAACTGCAGGCGGCGGAACGGGAAGAGGAAATGACCGCCGCCCGCTGCACATCGGAGGAGATCCTTGCAGGTGCGGAAGCGATCCTGAAAGAGAACCATGCCGTATAAACTGTATTATTTGCCCTGTGCACAGCAGGACATCCTGGATGTGGTCCGCTATGTCGGCGTCACGCTGCAAAACCCCGATGCAGCCAGGCGTATGGTCAGGCGGTTCACGGCGGCGGCCGAAAGTGTCTGTTCCATGCCGTATGCCCGCCCGGTCTATATACCGGTGCGCCCGCTAAAGTATGAGTACCGCAAGCTCATTGTCGGCAGCTACCTGATCTTTTACCGGGTCGATGAACGGGCTGGCGCCGTCATCGTCAGCCGGGTCATCTATGGAAGGCGCAGCGTGGAGCGCCTGCTGGACTGACCTGCCCTGCGCGGCATGAAATAGCGCTGGCACTCCCTGTGGAAGTATGCTATAATAGGTAAAAATCCGGTTATGCCCACAAGTGGGGCGCAGCCCGGGCGCCTTGGGGGGATGTGTCGTGTTTTCCAATGAAGAGATCCAGAGCCTGAACGCCCTGGAAATGTCGGTGTACAATTACGTGGCCAAAAACCGCTCGAAAGTCGCCTATATGAAGATACGGGAGCTGGCGGCGCAGGCCCATGTTTCCACCACCACCGTGCTGCATATGTGCAAAAAGTTCGGCTGCGACGGCTACACCGAGTTCAAGCTGCGGCTCAAGCAGGAGATGCTGCGGGACAAGCGGGACGTGGCAGACCTGGACATCTCGGCTTTGCAGGATTTTCTGGCCCGGCTGTCGGCCCCGGCCACCCAAGCCCAGATCGACGGCGTGGTGGAGCTGCTGCGGCAGATGGGGCACATCCTGTTCATCGGGGTGGGCAACAGCAGCATCCTGGCCCGGTATGGGGCCCGGTACCTGTGCAACGTGGGCTGTTTTGCCACCGCCATCGACGACCCCTTCACCCCCATCGGCAGCGTGGTCAACACCCAGGCCAGGTTTGACCGTGTGGCGGTGGTGGCCCTGTCGGTGTCGGGGGAGACGGGGGAGCTGCTGGGCATGGTCAAGGCCCTCAAGGAGCGGGGATGCACCATCGTCTCCATCACCAACAGCGCCAGCTGCACCCTGGCCCGGATGAGTGATCACAACCTGAACTATTATATGACCGACGTGCGGCTGAACGGATACTTCCAGCTGACCTGCCAGGCCCCGGTGATCTGCCTGCTGGAGATGATCGGCCGGCGGCTGTACCAGCCCGGCCCCCACGATACCTTTACCGAAGTCAAATGAAAACCGGCCCGCCTCCCTGCCTGCAGCGGCAAAGAGGGGGGCCGGTTTTGCGGTGGGAAGGAGCCAGCCGGACTATTAGAAAAGTCCCGTTCAGCTGACATGTGCGGATGGACGGGACACATACAGGGAAATTTGCCGCTGAGAGTGTGCGAGGCCGTAAGGCCGAGTGCGCGGTTCGGCGGCAAATTTTGTCCCCAGGGACTGCGAAGCTGAGGCGCGTCCTGCGGACGAAGCAGCCGAAGCGGAGCAGGGGCAGCGGTCTGTCTTTTGCAAGCCCACTGCGACGGGCGCAGCAAAAGCAGGGAACCGCAACCACCAGGGGGAAAGAATTTCTGCCGCGCGACTGCGCGCAGAAATGGGTTCCCCCTAAAGCGCAGCTATGACAGCTCGAACATCCCGTTGTACAGCTGGTAGTATTCGCCCTTCTGGGCCAGCAGGGCGTCGTGGTCGCCCCGCTCCACCACCTGGCCGTGCTCCAGCACGATGATGGCGTTGGCGTTGCGGACGGTGGACAGCCGGTGGGCGATGACAAAGACGGTGCGGCCCTCCATCAGCTGGTCCATCCCTTTTTCGATCAGGGCTTCGGTGCGGGTGTCGATGGAGCTGGTGGCCTCGTCCAGGATCAGCACCGGCGGGTCGGCCACCGCCGCCCGGGCGATGGCCAGCAGCTGCCGCTGGCCCTGGGACAGGCTGGCGCCGTCCGAGGTGATGCGGGTGTCGTAGCCCTGGGGCAGGCGCCGGATGAAACTGTCGGCGTTGGCGATCCGGGCCGCGCGGACGATCTCCTCCCGGGTGGCGTCCAGCTTGCCGAAGCGGATGTTGTCGGCAATGGTGCCGGTGAACAGGTGGGTGTCCTGCAGCACGATGCCCAGCGACTGCCGCAGCGAGTCCTTGGCGATGTCCCGCACGTCGATGCCGTCGTAGGTGACGCTGCCGGCGTCGATGTCGTAAAAGCGGTTGATGAGGTTGGTGATGGTGGTTTTGCCCGCGCCGGTGGAGCCCACGAAGGCGATCTTCTGGCCGGGCTTGGCGTACAGGCTGATGTTCTGCAGGATGGGGCGGCCTTTCTCGTAGCCAAAGGTGACGTCGTGGAACCGCACGTCCCCCCGCAGGGGCACCAGGGAGCCGTCCGGCTTCTGCCAGGCCCAGCGGCCGGTCTTTTCGGCGCAGGCAGTCAGGGTGACCCCCTCGCCCCGGGTGTTCACCAGGCGGATCCTGCCTTCGTCCACCTCGGGGGGCAGGCGCATGGCCTCAAAGATGCGCTCGGCGCCGGCCATGGCCGCCAGCAGGAAATTGCTCTGCTGGGTGAACTGGTTGATGGGCATGGCCGCCTGCCGGACAAACACCAGATAGCTGGACAGGCTGCCGATGTCGGTCATGCCCCGCAGGGCCATCAGGCCGCCCACCACCGCCACAATGGCGTAGTTGATATAGGAGATGCTGACCACCGCCGGCACCATGGTGGCGGCGTAGCTCTGGGCCCCGGTGCCCGCCTGGCGCAGGGCCTCGTTTTTGGCCTGGAAAACGCGCAGGTTGGCCGGCTCGTGGTTAAAGACCTTGACCACCTTCTGGCCGCTGACCATCTCCTCGATGTAGCCGTTGACGTCGCCCAGGGCGGCCTGCTGGGTGGTGTAGTAGGAGGTGCTGCGCTTTGCGCTGAACCGGATATACAGGAACATGGCCGCATAGCCCACCACCACGATCAGGGACAGCTGCCAGTTGAGGATGAACAGCAGCACCAGGGTGCCCGCCAGCTGGATGAAGCTCTGGATGGTCATGGCAAAGCTGTTGTTCAGCGCGTCGGCCACCGTGTCCACGTCGTTGGTGAAATAGCTCATGATGTCGCCGTGGAGCTGGGTGTCGAAAAAGCGCAAAGGCAAAGACTGGATGTGGGCGAACAGATCCCGCCGGATGTCGTACAGCACCTGCTGGGCGGCGTAGACCATAGTCTGGGTGTAGCCGAAGGCGGCCAGCGCCCCCACCCCGCAGATGGCGGCGGTGGCCAGCACCCCGCGGGCCAGGGCGTCCACATCCCCGGCGCCCACGCTGTTGACCACCGGGCGGATCATATAGGTGCCCAGCAGGTTGCCCAGGGCGCTGATGGTGACCAGCACCGCCACCGCCAGGAACAGGAACTTGTGCCGGCCCATATAGGCCAGCAGGGTCCGGAAGGTGAACCAGAAGTTTTTCGGCTTTTTACCGGTGATCTGCCGTGCTGCCATCGGCGCCGCCTCCTTTCATCTGGGAATGGTAGATCTCCTGGTAGATGGGGTCGGAGGCCAGCAGCTGGCTGTGGGTGCCCACCGCGTGGATGCGCCCGTCCTCCAGCACCACGATCTTGTCGGTGTTCATCACCGAGGTGACCCGCTGGGCGATGATGATCTTGGTGACCCCGGTCAGGGCGGCCAGGGCCTTGCGGATCCTGGCCTCGGTGGCGGTGTCCACCGCGCTGACCGAGTCGTCAAAGATCAGGACCCGTGGCTTTTTCAGCAGGGTACGGGCGATGCACAGCCGCTGCTTCTGCCCGCCCGACACGTTGACGCCCCCCTGGCCCAGGTCGGCGTCCAGGCCGCCGGGCATCCGCTGCAGAAATTCGTCGGCGCAGGCCGCCCGGCAGGCGGCCCACAGCTCCTCGTCGCTGGCGCCGGGGTTGCCCCAGAGCAGATTTTCCCGCACAGTGCCCGAAAACAGGACGTTCTTTTGCAGCACGATGCCCACCGCGTCCCGCAGGGCGGTCAGGTCGTACTCCCGCACGTCCCGGCCCCCCACCAGCACCCGGCCCTCGGTGGCGTCGTACAGCCGGGGGATCAGCTGGACCAGGGTGGACTTGGCCGATCCGGTGCCCCCCAGGATGCCCACCGTCTCGCCCGGCTGGATGACAAGGTCGATGCCGGCCAGGGCGTATTCGGCGGCGTCGGGGTGGTATTTGAAGGAGACGTGCTCAAAGGCCACGCCTCCGTCGGGGATCTCGGTGACGGGGTGGGCGGGGTTTGCCAGCTCCACCTGCTCGTCCAGCACCGCGGCGATGCGGTGGGCGCTGGCCAACGAGCGGGTCATCAGCAGGAACACGTTGGAGATCATCATCAGCGAGTTCATCACCTGCAGCACATAGCTCAAAAAGCTGGTCAGGCGGCCCACCGTCAGGCTGCCCTGCAGGATCATGTTGCCCCCGAACCAGAGGATGGACACCATGGCGGCGTACATGGTCAGCTGGAAAGCCGGCAGGTTGAGCACCGCCGTGCGGAAGGTGGTCATGCTGACGTCCATCAGCTCGGTGTTGACGGCCTGGAACTTTTCCTCCTCGTACTCGCCCCGGACAAAGGCCTTGACCGTCCGGATGGCGGTCAGGCACTCCTGCACCACCGTGTTCAGGTGGTCCATGGCCTGCTGCAGGCGGGCATACAGGGGGGCGATCCGACGCACGATGAAAAACAGGATGACGCCCAGCACCGGCGCGCAGACAAAAAAGACCGCCGCCAGGCTGGGGCTCATATAAAAGGAGAGGGCCACCCCCAGCACCAGCATGGCGGGGCCCCGCACCATGGGCCGGAACCCGCCGTTGATGGCGTTCTGCACTACGGTGACGTCGGTGGTCATCCGGGTGATGAGGGAGGACGTCTCAAAGTGGTCCAGGTTGCCGAAGGCGTAAGCCTGCACCTTGGCGTATTCGGCCTGGCGGATGCGCGCGCCGAAGCCATAGGAGGCCCGGGCGGCGTACCGGGCGTACAGCAGCCCGGTGATCAGGGCCAGCACCGCGCAGACGGCCATTTCCACGCCGGTCCACCCGATCTCCCGCACGTCCCCGTGGGCCACCCCCTGGTCGATGATGTCGCTCATCAGGATGGGGATCACCATTTCAAAGGCGCTTTCCACCACCACCAGCAGCATCCCCAGGGCCATGTCCCGCCGGTAGGGCCCCATATAGCCGAAGAGGCGTTTCAAATCGTTCATGCAATTTCTCCTCAAAAAGGTGTTTTCGCCTGTTATAACACGGCAAAAGGGGAAAGTCAAGCGGAGGGCCCTCACTCCCGCAGGTCGGCGTTCCAGTCGTAAATGACGCCGGTGGCGGCGTCCATCTCAAACTCGTACTTCATGCCGCCGCCGCAGGCTTCTCCCTCGTAGCGGAGGCGGCCGTCGCTGTGCTCCTCCCGCAGGGCGATGTCCCCGGCCTCGACGCCGGGGGCTTTGCTTTGCAGGATGGCTTTGGCCTCGTCGGCGGTGACGGGGCTGCCGCCCAGGCGGTCCAGCCATTCGTCGTCCACCTCGTAGTCGGCCCCGACGATCCGCCCGCCGGAGAGGGCCACCTCAAAGTCGTAGTCGCCGTATTCGGTCTCGAACTCGATGTCCCAGAGGGGGATGCCGTTGTCGCCGTCCCGCTCCACCTTGACGTTATAGGCGTCCGCCTCGGGGACCGAGGCGTTGGCCAGGGCGATGGCCAGGGCCTCGTCCCTCGAGACCTCGCCGGAGGGCGGGGCCTCCTGGCTGTTTTGAGCAGAGGGGGCGGCCGGGGCGGCGGGCGCGGGGGTCCGGGCCGTCCGGCCGGGGGAAGCGCAGGCGGTCAGGGCGCAGGCCGCCAAAACGGCGGCTGCAAGGGCGGCGGTCAGGTTTTTCATGGCAGGGCCTCCTTTCTGGCTGCTGCTTTTATTGTAACAGAAGGGCGCGCCGTGCGCCAGCGGTATTTTTGCCGGGGGCGGGGCCGCTTTTTTCTTGCATTTTTCGCACCGGGATGCTACAATGAGAAACCGGATGAAAGGGGGTTTTTCGATGCGATACGCACTGTTCAATCAGCCGGCCGTCACCATTTACGACCAGCCCCAGACGGTGGGGCGGGACCAGGAGGGCCGGCGGTTTTTCCCCATCGGGGACCAGGGCCTGTACGGCCAGAGCTGCCAGGTGCTGGCAGAGGACTCAGACAAGCTGCTGGCGCCGGTGCGCACCTTTTACGGCTATCCCGGCTATGTCCGCCGGTTCGAGCTGAACGAGATCACAGAGAAAGAGCTGCGGGCCTACCTGGCCGCGCCCGCGGTGATGGCGGCCCGCTCCGCCGACCTGCTGGACAGCCCCCGTGTGGACGGGCTGCTCCTGCAGACGGTGGGCCGGGGGGCGCGGCTGCGGCTGGCGCCCCTGCCCGACGGGGAAGAAACGCCCGCCGGCTGGACCAGGGTGCTGCTGGTGGACGGCCGGCCGGCCTGGGTGTGGGAACAGTCCCTGGAGCCGCTGTGCTGGGAGGAGGACGCCGTCTTTGCCCAGCGGGAGGGCCTGCCCTTTGACGACGCCCTGGCCCAGGCCCTGGGGACCGAGCCAGGGCAGCTGGTGCGCCGCGCCCTGGACCGCTGGCACGGGGGCAGCGAGGAAGCCTTCCGCCGGGCCGTGTGCGAGACGGCCCGCAAATACCTGGGGGTGCAGTACCGCTGGGGCGGCAAAGCCTGGGACGGGGTGGACTGCTCGGGCCTGGTCAGCGACGTGTATATGCAGAACGGCGTGCTGATCTACCGCAACGCCCGGATCGAGCCGGGCTGGCCCATGCGCGCCGTCCCCCGCAGCCAGGCAAAGCCGGGGGACGCCCTTTATTTCCCGGGGCACGTTGCCCTGTATCTGGGGCAGGGGATGTACATCCACGCCACCGGGGCGGCGGCCAGCGGCGGCGTGGTGCTGAACAGCCTGGACCCGGCCAGCGCCTTCTACCGGGCGGACCTGGACCAGAAGCTCACCGCCGTGGGCACCATTTTTTGAGCGAGGAGGCGCGCCCTGTGAAAGTATTTGACCTGCACTGCGACACCCTCAGCGAGATGCGCCGCGCCGAACAGGCCGGCCGGCCTCTCAGCTTTGCCTGCAGCGGCCTGCACATCGACCTGGAAAAGCTGGAGGCGGGGGACTATATGCTGCAATGCTTTGCGGCGTTCGTCGATCTGGGCTCGGGGGAGGACCCCCTGGTCACCGCCCTGGAGGAGATCGACCTGTTCAAGCGGCTGATGGCCGCCAGCCCCGACCGGATCGCGCCGGTGTACGCCGCCGGCGACATCGCCCGGAACGCCGCCGCCGGCCGGATCAGCGCCATGCTGACGGTGGAGGAAGGGGGCTGCTGCAAAGGCAGCCTGGGGGTGCTGCGCCGGCTGTACGAGCTGGGGGTCCGGATGATGACCCTGACCTGGAACTACGACAACGAGCTGGCCGCCTCCAACGTGAAGGAGAAGGCCCCCTTCGTCTGGCCCTGCCCGCCCGATGCGGACCACGGCCTGACCGAAACGGGCCTGGCCTTTTTGGCCGAGATGGAGCGGCTGCACATGATCGTGGATGTGAGCCACCTGTCCGACCGGGGGTTCTGGGACGTGGCAGAGCACAGCACCCGGCCCTTTGCGGCCAGCCACTCCAACTGCCGGGCGCTGGCCCCCCACTGCCGCAACCTGACCGACGAGATGATCCGGGCCATGGCAGAGCGGGGCTGCATCGCGGGGCTGAACTACTGCACCGCCTTCCTGGACGACCAGCCCGACCCGGCGGCCTGCCGCAGCACGGCGGCCCTGATCGCCCGGCATGCGGCCCACTTCAAGCAGGTGGGCGGCGCCGGCATGATCGCCCTGGGCAGCGATTTTGACGGCATCAGCGGCCCGCTGGAGCTGGACAGCTGCGCCCGGGTGCCCCTGCTGGCCGACGCCCTGCGCAAGGCCGGCTTTACCGAGGACGAGGTGGAAGGCGTCTTTTGGCGCAACGCGAGGCGATTCTTTGAGGAGAACTTGTGAGCCGCCGCCGCTGCGGCGGAAGGGCGGACCCGGAAAGGAACTTTATGGACAAACATATGACGCTGGAAAAGCGGATCGCGGCGGAGCTGTATTCGTACCACGGGCAGATGAGCGTGTTTGTGGACGACCTGCAGGGCCGCACGGTGGAGATCGGGGCGGACGAGACCTTCGAGACCGCCTCCACCATCAAGGCCTATATTCTGGCGGCCCTTTACCTGCAGGCCGGCCGGGGCAAAGCCAGCCTGGACCAGACCATCACCTACCGCCCCGAGCACTTTGTGGACGGCTCGGGGATGCTGCGGGCCCTGGGCGTGGGCGCGGCCCTGAAGGTGCGGGACGCCGCCACCATGATGATCATCTGCTCGGACAACATCGCCACCAACATGGTCATCGACTATTTGGGGCTGGAGACCATCAATGCGTGTATCCAGGAGCTGGGCTTTGCCCACACTGTTCTGCACAACCCCCTCCACTTTGACCGCTACGACAGGCTGGGCACCACCACCCCGCGGGACTACGCCGCCCTGTTTGCCCGGCTGGCCCGGGGGGAGCTGGTCAGCCCCGGGGCCAGCGCCGAAATGCTGTCCATCTTCCGCTCCCAGCACTACAACGCCATGCTGACCGCCGGCTTCCCGCCCTACTATCTGGACTGCGAGGAGACCGGCGACCCCGAGCTGATCTGGGTGGCCAGCAAGAGCGGCAGCATGGACGCCTGCCGCAACGACGGCGGCATCGTCCACACCCCGTATGGGGAGTATGTCATCGTTCTGATGAATAAAAATTTTGACGACATCATTGAATACAACGCCCACCCGGCCATGGTCTACGGGGCCAGGGTCAGCCGGATGATCCTGGACCAGATCCTGGCCTGCGAGGGGCGTTTGTGGCTGACCGGCGCAGAGGACTGACCGGCGGCCTGGAGGGGAGGAACGTATGGAACCTGTTGCGATCAGCGGGCCGATGATGCTCTTTTTGATCTGCATGACCGGCTTTGCAGGGGTGGTGGACTCGGCGGCGGGGGGCGGCGGGCTCATCAGCCTGCCGGCCTATCTGTTTGCGGGGCTGCCGGCCCACTACACCTATGGCACCAACAAATTCAGCGCAGCCTGCGGCACCACCTTTGCCACCGCCCGCTTTCTGAAAAGCGGCGCGCTGGACCTGAAGGTGGGCCTGCTGGCTGCGGCGGGCAGCTTTGCGGGCAGCGCGGCGGGCTCGCACCTGGCGGTGCTGCTCAGCGACGGCACGCTGCGCCTGATGATGCTGTGCATCCTGCCGGTGGCGGCCGTCATCATCCTCACCCGCTGGCAGACCCCCGACCGGGACGAGGGTGCCCAGCCGCTGACCGGCGCCCGCGCCCTGCTGGCGGCGGCCATCGGGGCGGGCATCGGCTGCTACGACGGCCTGTTCGGGCCGGGCACCGGCACCTTTGCCATCATCGCCTTCAGCACCCTGATGGGGTACGATATGCGGCGGGCCAGCGGCAACGCCAAGCTGCTCAACCTGGCCAGCAACTACGCCAGCCTGGCCACCTATCTGGCGTCGGGGCTGGTGGTGTTCCACATCGCCATCCCCTGCGCCATCAGCGGCATCGCGGGTAACCTGATCGGCTCCCGCCTGGCCCTCAAGGGGGGCGCAAAGGTCATCCGGCCCATGATGCTGGTGGTGCTGGTGCTGCTGCTGGGCCAGCTGACCACGGAGGTGCTATGACAGACTACGAACTGATGGGCGCGGCCCTGGCCGAGGCCGAAAAGGCCGCCGCCCTGGGGGAAGTGCCGGTGGGGGCGGTGGTGGCCCGGCGGGGCGAGATCGTGGCGGCGGCCCACAACACCCGCGAGACCGAAAAAAACGCCGTCCACCACGCCGAGCTGCTGGCCATCGACCGGGCCTGCCAGGCCCTGGGGGGCTGGCGGCTGTGGGAGTGCGAGCTCTTTGTCACCCTGGAGCCCTGCCCCATGTGCGCCGGGGCCATCATCAACAGCCGGCTGCGGCGGGTGGTGTACGGCGCGGCCGACCCCAAGGCAGGCTGCTGCGGGTCGGTGACCGACCTGTTTGCCCTGCCGTTCAACCACCGCCCCGCCGTGGAGCGGGGCCTGCGGGCCGCGGAAGCCTCGGCGCTGCTGGAGGCTTTTTTCGTCCGGCTGCGGGCCGAGCGGGGCAAACGCCCGAAATGGCGCAAGCCTTCCGCGCCCTCCGGCGGGGACCTGTGAGAGAGGGGAGAAAATTTTCGTCCCCCTCTTTTCTTTTTCGCACAAAAGGTGTATAATATAAACTGGTATCTTGCCGAAAGCACCCGCTTTTTTGTCCGAAAATGCCGCAGGGCCGGCGATTCCGGCAGGGAAAGTACAGGCGGCGGGACGGCGGGCGGCAAGGCATCCAAATGTCATTCAGGAGTAACAGCCCATGCATGAAGAGGATTTTGAGCTGACCTTTGATCTGGAACCGCTCGAACCGGCCCCGCAGCCCAAGGCTGCTGCGCCGGCCGTCCCCGTGCCCCGGGCCGCCGCGTCCCAGCCCCGCCCCCCGGCGGAGCCCCCGACGCCCGCCCCGGCAAAAACGGCTGCACAGCCCCATCCGGTCCCGCCGGCCCGTCCAGCGGCCCAGGAGGCTGCGCGGCCTGCTGTGTCTGTCCGGGAGACGGAGAAGCCCCGCCCCGCCCCTGCCGCCCACACGGCGGCGCCGGCCCGGGGGGTGCTGATCTCGGGCGGGGACCGGGGCATCGGCGCGGCTGCGGCCCGCGCCTTCTACGAGGCGGGGTACCGCGTGGCGGTGCTCTACCACACCAACGCCCAGGCTGCGGCCGCGCTGGAGGCCAGCCTGCCCGGCTGCATCGCCCTGCAGTGCGACGTGGCCAGCCGCGCGGCCTGCGAGTCCGCCTTCACGGCGGCCGAGATCATGCTGGGCCATGTGGACGTGCTGGTCTGCAACGCCGGCATCGCACAGCAAAAGCTGTTCACCGACATCACCCCCGCCGAATGGCAGCATATGCTGGACGTCAACCTGACCGGCGCGTTCCACCTGTGCCAGCTGGCCCTGCCCGGGATGATCCGCCGCAAATGGGGGCGCATCCTGACGGTGAGCAGCATGTGGGGCCAGACCGGCGGCAGCTGCGAGGTCCACTATTCGGCGGCCAAGGCCGGCCTCATCGGCCTGACCAAGGCCCTGGCCCGGGAGGAAGGCCCCAGCGGCATCACCGTCAACTGCGTGGCCCCCGGCGTCATCGACACCGACATGATGGCGGCCTTTACCCCCGGAGACAAGGCCGCCCTGGCCGAGGAGACCCCCGTGGGCCGGCTGGGCAATGCCCAGGAAGTGGCCCGGGCCCTGCTGTTCCTGGCAGGGGAGGAGGCCGGCTACATCACAGGGCAGGTGTTTGGGGTGAACGGCGGGCTGGTGATTTGAGCCGCCGCAGGCTGCCTGGCCTTTTGAGCGAAAAGGAGAGTATACGATGGGTATGACCTTAAAAGAAATGCTGCGCAAAGGCGCCAGCGAGGGCACGGTCAACGCGGACGAAGTGCGCGCGCTGGCCCAGGAGTGCGGCCTGGACACCGAGAGCCTGTACACCATCCTGGAAGAGCGGGGCATCAAGATCCAGGAGAACGAGACCGCCCTGGACGTGGACAGCATCCTGGCCGAGGTGGAGAGCGCCGAGGCCAGCGCCAACGACGACTACGATGAGCCGGAGGAGGACCGCTTGGAGGAGAACCCTGCCGACCTGAAAGCCGCCATGGACGAGCTGCTGGACGACCCCGTCAAGAATTACTTAAAACAGATCGGCCAGATCCCCCTGCTGAGCGCCGAACAGGAAGTGGAGCTGAGCCGCCGCATCCATGCCGGCGCCGAGGCGGCCCGCATCCTGCAGGCGGACCGGCGCAAATACAACCGCCCCGACTACATCAAGCGGAACACCGCCCGCTTCTCTTTTGAAGAGGACGAGAACTCCCCCGACTACGAAGAGCCGGAAGAAGAGCTGGACCCCGAGGACCGCCGGGACAAAGAGCGCCCCGAGGACGCCGCCGAGGATGCCGCCGAAGAAAAGGAGGCCCTGCAGGCCGTTGAGGACGGCCCCCTGAGCGACGAGCGCCGGGAAGAGCTGCTCAAGGCCCGGCAGGACGGCCTGAACGCCCGCCGCGCCCTGAGCGAGGCCAACCTGCGCCTGGTGGTGTCCATCGCCAAAAAGCACGTGGGCCACAACCTGGCCTTCCTGGACCTGATCCAGGAGGGCAACATCGGCCTGATCAAGGCGGCCGAAAAGTTTGACTGTGCCCGCGGTTTCCGCTTTTCCACCTACGCCACCTGGTGGATCCGCCAGGCCATCACCCGCGCCATCGCGGACCAGGCCCGCACCATCCGCATCCCGGTCCACATGGTGGAGACCATCAACCGGATGCGCCAGGCCACCAGCCAGCTGGTCTACCAGAATGGCCACGAGCCTACCGCCGAAGAGCTGGCCAAGGCCATGGATATGACGGTGGAGCGCGTGCGCGAGATCCAGCGGATGGCCCAGGAGCCCGCCAGCCTGGAAAGCCCGGTGGGCGAGGAAGAGGACTCTTCCCTGGGGGACTTTGTGGCCGACGAAAACGCCGAGGCCCCCGGCAAGGCGGCCGACCGCGCCATGGTGGCCCAGCAGATCAACCTGGCCCTCAAGAGCCTGACCCCCCGGGAGGAGCGGGTCATCCGGCTGCGCTTCGGGCTGGACGACGGCCGCCCCCGCACCCTGGAAGAGGTGGGCCGGGACTTTGGCGTCACCCGCGAGCGTGTCCGCCAGATCGAGGCCAAGGCCATCCGCAAGCTGCACAGCCGCAAGTGCCTGACGCTGCTCAACGGCCTGATCGAGTGATGGCCGCGCCCGGCGCACATCTTGCATAACGGCTCAAAATATGGTATACTACTGCATGGCGCGCCGCTTGGTGCGCCATGCACCCGATGCGCCATCGCCAAGCGGTAAGGCAGAGGACTTTGACTCCTCCATCGCAGGTTCGACTCCTGCTGGCGCAACTTGATAAGACCCCGCATGGATGCCTGGAACACCAGGTGTCCATGCGGGGTTTCTTCGTTTCCGCCTTCCGGCGCATAAAAAAAGGGCCTTCCCTTTTAGGGAAAGTCCTTTTGCAGACTGTCAAAAAAGTCCCGTCCAGCCGACATGTGCGGATGGACGGGACACATACAGGGAAATTGAGCGCTGAGAGTGTGCGAGCCGCTTTGCGGCGAGTGCGCGGTTCAGCGCTCAATTTTGTCGAAAAGGGGGATACCAGGGGGGAAGGATTTCTGTCCTGCGCAGCAGGCAGAAATGGGTCCCCCCTGGAGCGTGGAGCTTTTGCGACACGCTGGAAAAGGGCCTTCCCTTTGGGGGGAAAGCCCTTTTGGTTTGCCGTGGAAACTGGCTGCGGATCAGTCCAGCTCCAGCGCGCCGGTGTACAGCTGGTAGTAGGTGCCGTGCTGGGCGATCAGCTGGTCGTGGGTGCCGCGCTCGATGATGCGGCCGTGGTCCAGGACCATGATGGCGTCGGCGTTCTGGACGGTGGACAGCCGGTGGGCGATGACAAAGGTGGTGCGCCCGGTCATCAGGGCGTCCATGCCCCGCTGGACGATGGCCTCGGTGTGGGTGTCGATGGAGCTGGTGGCTTCGTCCATGATCATGACCGGGGGATCGGCCACCGCCGCCCGGGCAATGGCCAGCAGCTGGCGCTGGCCCTGGGACAGGTTGGCGCCGTTGCCGGTCAGCATGGTGTTGTAGCCGTCGGGCAGCCGGCGGATGAAGTCGTCCGCGCCGGCCAGCCGGGCCGCGGCGATGCACTCCTCGTCGTGGGCCTCCAGGTTGCCGTAGCGGATGTTCTCCATCACGGTGCCGGTGAACAGGTTGGTGTCCTGCAGCACGATGCCCAGCGAGTGGCGCAGGTCGGCCTTTTTGATCTTGCGGATGTTGATGCCGTCGTAGCGGATCTTGCCGTCCTGGATGTCGTAGAAGCGGTTGATGAGGTTGGTGATGGTGGTCTTGCCCGCGCCGGTGGAGCCTACGAAGGCCACCTTCTGGCCGGGCTTGGCGTACAGCGAAATATCGTGCAGCACCGTCTTTTCGGGGGTGTAGCCGAAGTCCACGTCGTAGAAGCGGACGTCGCCCCGCAGGCGGGTGTAGGTGATGGTGCCGTCGTGGTGGGGGTGCTTCCAGGCCCAGACGTTGGTCCGCTCGGGGTATTCCTCGAGGGTGCCGTCGGCGTTCTCCCGGGCGTTGACCAGGGTGACGTAGCCGTCGTCGGTCTCGGGCTCTTCGTCCAGCAGGGCGAAGATGCGGTGGGCGCCCGCCAGGCCCATGACCACCATGTTGACCTGGTTGGACACCTGGCCGATGGCGCCGGCAAACTGCTTGGTCATGTTCAGGAAGGGCACCACGATGCTGATGTTCAGGGCCATGCCCGACAGGCTCAGGTTGGGCGCGCCGTTCAGCAGCAGAGCGCCGCCCGCCAGGGCCACCACCACGTAGGTCACGTTGCCCATGTTGCCCAGCAGGGGCATCAGGATGTTGGCGTAGCGGTTGGCTTTTTCGCTGTTTTCAAACAGCTCGTCGTTGACCTTGTCAAAGTCGGCCTTGGCGCCCTCCTCGTGGCAGAACACCTTGATGACCTTCTGGCCGCTCATCATCTCTTCCATAAAGCCTTCGGTCTTGGCGATGGTGATCTGCTGCTGGAGGAAGTATTTGGACGAGTGGCCGCTGACGTAGCGGGCGGTGAAGAACATCACCACCACGCCGCACAGCACCACCAGGGCCAGCCAGATGCTGTAGTAGATCATGATGCAGAAAACGCTCAGCAGGGTGATGCCCGAGATCATCAGCTGGGGCAGGCTCTGGCTGATGAGCTGGCGCAGGGTGTCGATATCATTGGTGTAGAAGCTCATGATATCGCCGTGGCTGTGGGTATCGAAGTAGCGGATGGGCAGGTCCTGCATATGGTCGAACATCTTTTCGCGCAGCTTGGCCAGGGTGCCCTGGGTGATGATGGCCATCAGCTGGTTGAAGGCCGCGCCGGCCGCCAGGCTGATGACGTACAGGGCGATCAGGATGGTCACCAGCCGGAAGATGGTGCCGGATGCGGCGGCCCAGTCGCCGGTCTTATAGGTGGACTCCACCACGGCGATGGCGTTCTGCATGAAAACAGAGGGCATCGAGCTGACGATGGCGTTGACCAGGATGCAGCCGATGGTCACCGGCAGCAGGACCGGGTAAAAGGAAAATACGGTGCGGATCAGACGGGGCATGACCCCCTTGGGGGCCCGCTTGCCCCGCTCGGTGGTTGCATTATTCGGCATCCTTGTCACCTCCTGCCTGAGGATTATTGGACTTGCGGTTCTGGGTGAGGTACAGCTCGCGGTAGACGTCGTTGGACTGCATCAGCTGGTCGTGGGTGCCGATGGCGGCGATGCGGCCGCCCTCCATCATGACGATGCGGTCGGCGTCCTGGACGCTGGCCACCCGCTGGGCGATGATGATCTTGGTGGTCTCGGGGATAAACTCCCGGAAACCCTGGCGGATCAGGGCGTCGGTGCGGGTGTCCACCGCGCTGGTGGAGTCGTCCAGGATCAGGATCCTGGGCTTCTTCAGCAGGGCGCGGGCGATGCACAGGCGCTGTTTCTGGCCGCCCGAAACGTTGGAGCCGCCCTGCTCGATCCAGGTGTCGTATTTCTGGGGGAACTGCTGGATGAACTCGTCGGCCTGGGCCAGGCGGCAGGCCTCCTCCATCTCGGCGTCGGTGGCGTTGGGGTTGCCCCAGCGCAGGTTGTCCTTGATGGTGCCCGAGAACAGCACGTTCTTCTGCAGCACCACGGCCACCTGGTTGCGCAGGGTCTCCAGGTCGTACTTGCGCACGTCCACGCCGCCCACCTTCACGCTGCCTTCGGTGACGTCGTACAGGCGGGGGATCAGCTGGATCAGGCTGGACTTGGACGAGCCGGTGCCGCCCAGGATGCCGATGACCTCGCCCGACTTGATGTGCAGGTCGATGTCGGACAGGGCGTTGCGCTCCGCCTTTTTGGAGTATTTGAAGCTGACGTGGTCGAAATCCACGCTGCCGTCCCGGACCTCGGTCAGGGCGCCGGCGGGGCTGGTGAGGGTGCTCTCCTCGCTCAGCACTTCCACGATACGCTCGGCCGACTCCTGCGACATGGTGATTATGGTAAAGACCATGGACAGCATCATCAGGCTCATCAGGATCTGGAAGCTGTAGGTCAGCATGGAGGACATCTGGCCCACGTTCAGGTCCAGGCCCATGGTGGTGATGACGGTGTAGGAGCCATAGGACATGACAAAGACCATGCCGGCATAGACGCAGAACTGCATCATGGGGCCGTTCAGGGCCATGATCCGCTCGGCCTTGGTGAAGTCGCGCTGGACGTTCTCGGCCGCGGCGGCAAACTTCTTTTTCTCGTAGTCCTCACGGACGTAGCTCTTGACCACGCGCATGGCCTGGACGTTCTCCTGCACCGAGTCGTTCAGGGCGTCGTATTTGCGGAACACCCGGCGGAACAGCGGGGTGGCCGCGCGGATGACCAGCAGCAGCCCGATCAGCAGCAGGGGAATGGTGAACAGGAAGATCATGGCCAGCCGCCCGCCCATGATAAAGCCCATGGCAAAGGAAAAGACCAGCATCAGGGGGCAGCGCACCGCCACCCGGATGATCATCATGTAGGCCAGCTGGACGTTGCTGATGTCGGTGGTCAGGCGGGTGACCAGGCTGGACACCGAGAACTTGTCGATGTTCTCAAAGGAATAGTCCTGGATCTTGTAGAACATATCCTTGCGCAGGTTGCGGGCAAAGCCGGCGGAAGCGTTGGCGCAGGTGGCGCCGGCCGCGCCGCCGAAGATCAGGGAAATGACGGCCATCACCAGCAGCACCGCGCCGTAGCGGACGATGACGTCCATCGAGCAGCCCGCCTGCATCTGGTTGACCAGGTTGGCGATCACAAAGGGGATCGCGCACTCCAGGACGACCTCCACTGTCACCAGCAGGGGCGTCAGGATCGAGGTCTTCTTGTACTCGCGGATGCTGCGGGACAAGGTCTTAACGATCGAATTCATGCCTCGTGTACTCCTCCTTACATACTTGCATTTGTTCTTGCGCGAACATTTCGGCTGCGAACTAATCAGGGCCGGGGCTCTGGGCGCCGGCCGCGTCCAGGTTCCGGATCATGGCGGCCAGCGTTTCTTTGAACAGCTGGACCTGCCCCTCCGACAGCCCCCGGGTCAGCAGCACCTCGGTCTGGCGCAGGCAGGCCCGCACCTCGGCGTCCAGCTCGGCGGCCCGCGGGGTGGGCACCAGGTTTTTCAGCCGGGCGTCGCTGGGCACGCTCTCCCGCCGCAGCAGGTCTTTCTCTTCCAGCTGCTGCAGGATGCCGGTGGCCGTCGAGCGGCTGAGGCTGAACACCTGCTCCACATCCCGCTGGAACACCGGCCCCTCGAGGCAGTGGTCCATGATGTAGAACATCACCCTGCTCTGGATGGCTGTGATGCCCAGCCCCTGCAATGTGACGTTCAGCCGCCGTTTGAGCATACGGGACAGCAGGTTGATCTGTGCGCCGCAGTCCTTTTCCAATGTATCCCACCCCCTTGCGTCCAGGGAACCCCCTGTTTATAGTTCGGGTACGAACAATAGATTACAGATTTTTCATGGTATTGTCAAGGATGCGCCTTCCATTTTTCACATTTTTTTCACTTGCAGTCTTGCACAAAAATTATTGTTAAACTTTGTACAAAGTGTGGGGCGGCGCTGCGCCTCCCCGGCGCGGTTTCACTCTCGACAAACCGGCCGCCGGACGGTATAATAAAGAACGGACAGCGTTTTAGAGCAAAGGAGAGATTTTGTATGCCGCGTCGCATCCAGCCCCAGATCCGTCCGGCTTTTGTGGAGCAGGCAGTCCGCAGCAACTGGGCGCTGACAAAGGTCATCTCGGTGTTTGCAGTCGGGGTAGAACTGTTCAATATCATACGGGTCATCTTTTATTCGCCGTCCGGCCTCACGACCCCCAACAACTGGACCTATTTTGCTTTTTATGCCAGCCTGTTTTTGGCGGCGGCCGTCTTTTTGTGCGCCGACGCCCTGGGCAGCCGGAACCTGAGCCTCAAGGTCCGCTATGGCATCCTGCAGTTTGCCGGCAGCTTCTTTGTGCTGTGGCAGGCCCTGTTTGCGGCGTTCGACCTCAGCACCTCCCTCTCGGTGGGCAAGATCAGCGGCGTGGCGACCATGGTGGCCTTTGCCGCCCTCTTTCTGATGGAGCCCGTCTATGCGGTGGTGAACATCACGGCGGGGTACCTGATCATGCTGGCCTACCTGGCCACCCTGAACGACCCGGGCGCGGTGCTCAACTACGCCATTGTGGGCATGATGACCCTGGTGATCTACTTTGCCCGCTACCACGGCATCTGCACCGAGCTGACCCAGGCCGGCCGGATCGAAGACATCAACCGCGCCCTGGAGGAGACGGAGGAGCAGTTCCGCCTGAGCAGCGAGCAGTACGACCTGCTGCTCCGGCAGGGCAACCTGATCGCCTTCCGGTGGGACATCAAAGAGGATGTGATCCGCTTCAGCCCCGCGTGGAAAGACGTGTTCGACCTGCCCCAGCAGATCGACCACATCGGGGACAAGGTCGAGACCGGCCAGCGGCTGAACGATCAGCAGAAAAAGACCCTGCTGCGCTGCCTGACCGAGGCTTACACCACCGCCGCTTACCAGAAGCAGGAGGTGCTGCTGCCGGTCAAAGAGGGCAGGGAGCGCTGGTTCGAGGTGCACATAGCCTTCCAGCACGGCAGGGACGGCCAGCCGGTGGTGGGCGTGGGCCTGCTGTTTGACATCATGAACCAGAAAGACCGCATCCTGGAGCTGGAAAAGGAACTGTCCATGGATGCCTTTACCAGGACCCTGAACAAGACCGCCCTGGAAAGCTACGGCACCCGCCGCCTGGCCCAGCTGGGGCCGCAGCAGCAGCTGACCCTGCTGATCCTGGACATGGACGACTTCAAGACCATCAACGATATCTACGGCCACCAGGCGGGGGACCACGTGCTGATCCAGCTGGCCAGCCTGATGAACGCCCTGGCGCCCGCCCGCTGCCGGGTGGGACGTCTGGGCGGCGACGAATTCGCCGCCATTTTCGACCCGCCCTGCACCCGCACCACCGCCGAAAACTACGCCGCCCGGCTGATCGAAGCCGTGCGCAGGATCGAGTGGGAGGGCAAGCCCCTGCCCGCCGCCTGCAGCATCGGCATTGCGGCCTGCCCCGGCGGCGGCGCCTACGACGCCCTGTATGCCGCTGCAGACAAAGCCCTGTACGAGGCCAAGCGGCAGGGCAAGGGCCGGTATCGTTTTGCCGGCAGCCAGCCGTGACCTTTTTGCCCCAAAATCATAAGAAGCCCCCTGCCCGTCTTCACGGATGGGCAGGGGGCTCAGCGTGTCGCAAAAGCGCCACGCTTTAGGGGGAACCCATTTCTGCCCGCATGCGCGGGACAGAAATTCCTTCCCCCTAATATCCCCCTGGGGACAAAATTTGGCGCTGAACCGCGCACTCGCCGCAAAGCGGCTCGCACACTCTCAGCGCCAAATTTCCCTGTAGGTGTCCCGTCCATCCGCACATGTCGGCTGGACGGGACTTTTTTGACAGTCTGGTTTGCTATTTGGAGGGGGCGGGAAGGGCGCTCCGGTCAGAACTTTTTCCAGGTCTCGGGCACGAACAAAAGCAAAAGCGGGAACAGCTCCAGCCGGCCGGCCAGCATATCGAAGGTCAGCACCAGCTTGGAAAAGCCGGAGTACAGCCCAAAGTTGGTCATGGGGCCCACCCCTTCCAGGCCGGGGCCGATGTTGTTGAAGGTGGCCGCCACCGCCGTGAAGTTGGTCACCAGGCTTTCGCCGTCCAGGCTGACCAGCAGCACCGACACCGCAAAAAGGATCACGTAGGCCGCCACAAAGACGTTGGTGGAGCGGATGGTCTCCTGGTCCACCGGCTTGCCGTCCACCCGGACGGGGGTGACCACGCTGGGGTGGAGGGTCTGGGCGATCTCCTTGCGGATGCTCTTGGCCAGGATGACCAGGCGGCTGATCTTCATGCCGCCGCCGGTGCTGCCGGCACAGGCGCCGATGAACATCAGCAGCACCAGGATGCTCTTGGCAAAGGAGGGCCACTGGTCAAAATCGCAGGTGGAAAAACCGGTGGTGGTGATGATGGACCCCACCTGGAAGGCCGCCTGCTGGATGGCCGTCAGCAGATCGGGGAACAGGCCCCGGATGTTCCAGCTGATAAGGGCGATGGCCGCCAGGATGACCCCGAAATACCAGCGCACCTCCTCGATCAGCACCTTGCGGAACTTGCCCCGGATGAGGTAGAAGTAGGCGCTGAAGTTGACGCCGAACAGGATCATCGAGATGGTGGTGACCACCTGGATGTAGGGGGAGTAGCTGGCCATGCTGTCGTTTTTGATGCCAAAGCCGCCGGTGCCTGCCGAGCCGAAGGTGATCAGCAGGCTGTCCATCAGGGGGCAGCCCCCCGCCAGCATAAAAACGATCTGGATGACGGTCATGCCCAGGTAGATGGTGTAGAGGATGGCGGCGGTCTGGCGGACGGAGGGCACCATTTTTTCCACCTGGGGGCCGGGGCTTTCGGCTCTCATCAGGTTGACGTGGCTGCCGCCGGTCAGGGGCAGCACCGCCAGCAGAAAGACCAGGATGCCCATGCCCCCGATCCAGTGGGTGAAGCTGCGCCAGAACAGGATGCCCATGGGCAGGCTTTCGACATCGGCCAGCACCGACGCGCCGGTGGTGGTGAAGCCGGACACCGTCTCGAACAGCGCCTCGATGGGGTCGGGGATGGCGCCCGACAGCACGAAGGGCACCGCCCCCATCACACTGATGAGCACCCAGGTCAGGGCGGCGGTGACGCAGCCCTCCCGCATATAAAAGATCTTGCGGCGGGGCTTGATGCGGGTCAGCGCGCCGCCGGTCAGGCCGCACAGCACGATGGTGAACAGGAACACCTGCAGCACGTCCCACTCCCCGTAGAGCGCGCTGACCAGGGCGGGCAGGCCCATCAGGGCGCCCTCGCACAGCAGGATGTAGCCCAGCAGCCGGAATACGATGGCGTAATTCATCTGCGCGCGCCCCCCTGCCCGGCCACGATGTCCCGCAGGTCATGCAGGCCGTGCTGGAGGGTGACGACGATGACGGTATCCCCCAGCTGGATGGTGTCGCCGCCGCGGGGGATGATGATCTGGTCCCCGCGGGTGATGCAGCACAGCAGCAGGTTGGGCTTCAGGTGCAGCTCGCTCAGGGGCACGCCGGTGGCCGGGCTGACCTCGTGGACGGTGAACTCCAGCGCCTCCACCCGGTCGTCCAGGATGCGGTACAGGGTCTTGATGTTGCTGCCGGCCTCGTTTTGCAGGGCGCGGACATACTGGACGATAAAGTCGCAGGTCATGTACTTGGGGTAGATGACGCTGCCCAGGTCAAAGCTGTTCAGGATCTCGTCGAACTCCAGCCGGTTGATCTTGGTCACCCGCTTGGCGTCCGAGTGGTTGCTGGCAAACAGGGACAGCAGGATGTTCTCCTCGTCCATGTTGGTCAGGGCCACAAAGGCCTCGGCCGAGGCCAGCCCCTCGCTGAGCAGGAAACTGCGGTTGGAGCCGTCCTCGCACAGGATCTGGGCGGCGGGCAGCTCCTCGGCCAGATAGTCGCAGCGGGCCAGGTCCCGCTCGATGATCCGCACCTTGATCCTGTTCTCCAGCAGGTACTGGCTCAGATAGAAGGCGATGGCCCCGCCGCCCACGATCATGGCGTTTTTGACCGGGGCCACCGGGATGCCCAGCCGGGTAAAGAACTGCTGGGCCTTGTCCGGCGTGGCCAAAAAGGTGACAAGGTCCCCGCTGCGCAGCACAAAGCTGCCGTCCGGGATGGTGACGGTCTTGCCCCGCTCCACCGCGCAGACCAGGATGTCGCACCCCATCCGGGCGGGGATGTCGCGGATGGGCATCCCGTCCAGACCGTGGGCCTGGGTCAGGGCAAACTTGATCAGCTGGACCCGCCCCCCCGCAAAGGTGTCGATCTTGGACGCCCCGGGGAAGCGCAGCAGCCGCGAGATCTCCATCGCGGCGCTCATCTCGGGGTTGATGATGGCCGAGATGCCGGTCTGCTGGCGGATAAAGTCCAGCTCGTGGCTGTAAGACGGGTTGCGCACCCGGGCGATGGTGTGGCGGCTGCCCGCCTTTTTGGCAAACATGCAGCACAGCAGGTTCAGCTCGTCCGAGCCGGTGATGGCGATAAAGACGTCGTTGTCCTCGATGCCCGCCTCGGACAGGGTGGCGATGGACGAGCCGTTGCCCACCACCCCCAACACGTCGTAGGCCTGGACGATCTGCTCCACCCGGGCCTTGTTGGTGTCGATGACGGTGACGCTGTGGCCCTCTTCGCTGAGCTGGCGGGCCAGGGCTGTGCCCACCTTGCCGCCGCCCACAAGTATGATCTTCACATGCAAGCATCCTTTCTCTCAAAAACGCGCCGGGCCGCAGCCCGGAAGCTGTCTGTATTCTAGCACACTTTGGGGGAAAGGTCTATAGACAGGCAGTCTGCTGCGGTCCGGGGCACAAAAAATCCCCCGTCCGGCGGACGGGGGAAGGTCATGCTTTGGGTCAGAACGGCCGGTAGAAGAACCAGCGGTTGCCGCAGCAGCAGTTGCACAGCAGGTTGAGCAGGATCATGGACCAGCACCACCGCATGATGCCGCCGCCCCCGGAGGAGTAGGTGGTCTGGGCGCGGTAGCTCTGGCCGGGGTCCTGCATCCGGTTCAGGTGGGCGCGGTACTCGGTGTTGTTGGGGTCCAGCTGGACGGCCCGGCGGGCGTCCTGCAGGGCGTCGATGGCCCGGCCCAGGCCCTCGTTGGCCAGGCTGGACAGGTAGTACCAGCGGGCGCTGCGCTCCCGCTGGGCGTCCAGGACGCGGCGGGCCTCGGCGTAGCGCCGGTTGACGATATAATTGCGGGCCGCCTGCATCTCGACGGAGTCGGCGCCGGAGGCGCTGGGGCCCTGCTGGCTGTAGCCGCCGTACTCAAAGCCCCCAAAACCGCCGAAGCCTCCAAACCCGAAGGGGTCGAAGCCATAAAAACCCCCGTCGTAGCCGCCCTGACCGTAGCCGCCGCCCTGCTGGTAGCTCTGCTGGCTGTAGCCGCCGTAACCCTGCTGGCTGTAGCCGCCCCCTGCGCCGGGCTGGGGGCCGGTGTCCCCCTTGACGATGGCGTCGTAGGCCGCCTGCACCTCTTTGAAGTGCTCCTCGGCGGTCGGGTCGTTGGGGTTCAGGTCAGGGTGCCAGCGCTTGCACTGGGCGCGGTAGGCCTTTTTGATCTCTTCCTCGCTGGCACCCCGCTGGATGCCCAGGACCTCATAGGGATCTCTCATTCAAACGTTTCCTCACAACTCTCTATGCTGGCGGGGGCGTGCCCCGGATCACTCACAAATCGAAACTATTCTAGCCTATCGGAGCGCGAAAAGCAAGCCCCCGGCCCCCGGTTCAGGGGGTCTGGGGTTGTTTTTTTCGGTTTTTTACGTTGTATTTGAGCCATATGCCGGAATAGAGGATGTTTTCCAGCAGATCGACGTCCTCCACGCAGGGCAGACGGCGGAAAGCCGCCGCCGCCCGGGCCAGCAGCAGCTCGAAGATCTCCCGCATCTGCTGCTCGTAGTCGGGGGCGGCGGCAAGGCTTTTCAGGGGGTTGTAGGCCCCCCGGCGCTTGTCCCGCTCCAGGTCGTCCCAGGCGTCCAGCAGGTAGATGTATTGGCCGATGGATGCCCCGATGGTCCGCAGCTCGCCGGACCACCGGTCCTGCCGGTAGTCGAACAGTTCGGCCATCAGCCCCCCAAAGCTGCCCGCCACCAGGTCCAGGTCCTCGCAGCCGGCGGCCTCGTATTCCGCCAGCTGGGCCAGCCCCTCGGTGATGGCCCGGCACGGGCGGGGCCAGCGGGCCTCCACCGCCCGGCGGTGCTGGTCCAGCATTTTCATATAGCCGAGGCCCACCGGGCTGCGGTCGTCCTCCCATTTGTCCCTGGCGCTGTAGTAGTGCAGGGCCAGCCCGATGTCGGCGCAGTAGTCGGTGGGGCCGCTGTAGCGCCAGTCGATGGGGCGGATGGGGTGCACCGGGCACCGCCCATGCCCGGTGACGGCGGGGGTCTCGCCCTCGTACAGGCTGGACAGCAGCAGGTTCAGGAAGGTCAGGTCGTAGCTGAGGGTCAGCCGCCCGGCCATGCCGTGCAGCGCCGACGCCCGGCGGCACAGCCCGCAATAGGCGGTGCGGTACCGCCAGCGGGCCTCCGGGGTCATGGTCTGCTGGTCGGGTATGATATAGCCGAACATATCAGCTCTTTTTGATGAACTGGGTGCCGCACCGGGGGCAGGAGATCTCGATCCGGCCCCGGCCCTTGGGCACCCGCAGCATCTGGCGGCACTTGGGGCAGCGGTAGTAGCGGTAGGTGTTGCGGTCGGCCCAGCGCCGTTTGACCCCTTTCCACTTGCCGGCCAGCCGCTCCTGGAAGGAGCAGAACCTGTAGTTCTCCTCGGTGCGGCGGGAGATGTTGCGGCTGAAGGTGCGGAAATAGCAGTAGATCAGCGCGGCCAGCCCCAGCCAGGTGAACAGCCCCAGCCTGGTGAGCAGGCTGACCAGCAGCAGCGCCACCGCCAGGATGCTGAGGAACTGGTTCAAAGCGTCGGTGCCGTACCGCCCTGCCATGAACTGACGGAATTTTTCACGCATAAGTAAAATACCCCCTGTAAAGGCCCTCCCGCGTTGGCAGGCAGGAGGGCGGAGTGTGAATCGTATTGGTTACAGTATGCCAGATGGAAATGATAAAAGTTTGAACAGACTGCAAAGCAACCGTAAAAAACCGCGGAAAACCTAGTTTTCCCGCCGGCGGATGATGACGGAGGCCTCGGTGTCGAGGGCCCCCTCCATCCTGCAGTGCACCGTGGCGCGGCCGGCCACCCCCTCGGTGGCAAGGTACGCGCCGGCCATGCCCCCCCGCAGGGGGACGATGGAGGGCCCGATCAGGTGGGCGGGGCCCTCCACCGAGAGCTGGACCGCCTCGCTGCAATAGGGCAGCAGGCAGCCGTTCTGGTCGATGGCCCGCAGGGCGATGGCGGCGCAGTCCCAGGCGGGGCCGTCGGTGAGGATGGCGTTGCGGACGGTGCATTCCAGCCGGACCCGCTGCACCGGCTCCTGCACCACGGTGCGGACCACCCGCTCCCGCCAGACCGCTTCGAACCGGAAGGCGCCCGGCGGCCCTCCCAGCGTCCCGATGTAGGTGCGGTAAAGCCGGCTCAGGGTGGCCTCGTTCATCCGCAAAGCGCGCATCAGGCGGGACAGGCGGGCCCGCAGCAGAGGCGAAGGGGCGGCGGGGTCCCGCCGCAGGGCGTTCAGGCAGGCGGCCAGCTGGACCGCTTCGCCGTGGGCGATGCCCTCGTATTTTTCCAGCAGGGGGCCCACAAAGTCGTCGATCTGGATGGGCGGGTGGGCCAGGGCGGCAAACCGGCCCTGGCGGTCCGGGGTGAACACGGCGATCAGGTCCCCGTCCCGGTACATCCGCACCGCGTCGGCGTTGGTGAAAGCCCAGCACCCCCCGGGGTACCCGGCGGGCATGTCCCCGAAGGCCGCCGCCGGCGATACCTCCAGCACGATGTCGGAGGGCACCCGGGGGGACTTCTGGCTGGCAAAGACGGCGGCCGCCAGTTTGGGGTTGCGGAACAGGTCCATCACGCCCTGGTAGCTGACCCGGTCCCCGCTGCCGTAGGCGGGATGGACGTTGTAGTCGGTCATGCACCAGCCAAAGCTGCCGGCCACCCCCGGCTGGGCCGACGCATCGTTGAGGACGGCGGCGTAGCGCAGCGCCTGGCTCAGCCGGGCGGCCCCGCTGTCAAAGCTCTTGGCGGGGTACATCATCCCGCCGTACCCGCTGACGAGGTAGCCCCGCCGCATATCGGGGGTGACGCTGGCTTTGGGCAGGCAGCCCGCCCCCGCCCCGGCCCCCGCAAAGGAAAAGTCGTCGTAGGCGTACACGTCCTCCAGCAGCTGGCTTTTTTTGGTGCGCCGTGTGCCGGCGGTGGGCCGGGTGGGGTCCAGCCGGCGGGCGGCTTCGTTGGTCTTTTTGTAAAATGCGTCGTCGTCGGCGCTGCCCGCCACCCGCACCCCCCACAGGAACACGCTGGGGTGGTTGCGGCACTGGCAGACCATCTCCCGGCAGTTCTGCAGGGCCTGGGCCTTCCAGGCGGGGCCGCCGATGTGCCGCTGGCCCGGCATCTCCACAAAGGCCAGCAGGCCCAGCTCGTCGCAGGCGTCCAGAAAAGCGGGGCTGGGCGGGCAGCAGCACCGCACCGCGTTGCAGCCCAGGTCTTTTTTCAGCACCTGGGCGTCCATCCGCTGGAGGCTGTCGGGCATGGCGTAGCCCTGGTAGGGCCAGCTCTGGGCCCGCACCAGGCCCCGCAGCTCGGTGCGGGCGCCGTTCAGGTACAGCCCGCCGGCCACGAACTGGATGGTGCGGAACCCGAAGCGGATCACCTTCTGGTCCAGCACGCGGTCGGGCAGGCCGCTGGTGCCGGGGCGGATCAGCCGCACGGTCAGGGTGTACAGGGTGGGGTGCTCGCAGCTCCAGGGCTGGACCCCGTTCAGGGTGCCGCTGATGGGCAGGGCCAGCTCGCCCATATAGGCGGCCCGCCGCCCCGAGGGGGCGCGGATCTCGGCCTCCAGCGCGCAGCCCACCGTCTCGCCCTCGGCGGCGGAATAGATGCGGAACGCCCCGTCCATCCCCGCCTGGATGAACACATCCCGCAGCCAGGCGTTTTCTTTCACGTCCAGGCAGACCCCGCGGTACAGCCCGCCGTAGGTCAGGGCCTCGGTCTGGCCGCCAAAGGGCGGGATGTCCAGGGTCTCGCGGCTGTCGCAGCGGACGGCCAGGACGTTTTCTTCCCCCAGGCGGACCGCCCCGGTCAGGTTGACGGTAAAGGCGGTGTACCCGCAGGCGTGGTGGCCCACCCGCTGGCCGTTGCAGTAGACGGTGGCCTCATGGGCCGCCGCCCCAAAGGTCAGCAGCAGGGTGCGGCCCTCCCAGCTTTTGGGCGCAGTGAACACCCGCCGGTAGCCGCTGACCAGCTGATAGTCGTTTTCGTTGCAGTAGTTAAAAGGCAGCGTTTTGACGGTGTGGGGCAGGCGGACCGGCTCCAGGGGCAGGCCGCAGGCGGGCTCCAGCAGGGCCGGGGTGAACTGCGGGGTGAAAGACCAGCCGTCGTTCCAGTCAAAATGTTCGGTGCGTTCCATCTGGCGTTTGCTCCTCCCTGTCCGGGCAGGACCGGATTTTACATAATAAATCAGTCTTATAGTAGCACAAAGATATGAACGAATAAAGAATCCGCGCCGCCCTTCTGAAAAATTTTTGGCGAAAACGGGGACAACCGCGCCGCCCCAGGCCCCATGTAGGTGTTACAATGAAGTGAGACAAAAAGAGAAAAAAGAGTAGCGAATAGGAG
>LBJMR02800__coassemble_328_pt1 | contig 39806 bp, 37 predicted proteins | sample LBJMR02800__metabat2_high_PE_009 | metagenome-assembled genome bin LBJMR02800
TCCTATTCGCTACTCTTTTTTCTCTTTTTGTCTCACTTCATTGTAACACCTACACGTGGAAATCGAGGGGTTTTGAGGCAAATTTCCAACCTCTTGGACATACGGGAAAGCTCTGGATTTTCTGTTATACTGTCTCCAATGTAAAATTGAATGACCGTCCTCACCGCCCAAACCGCCACGACCTCCACCCGGAGCGAGCGCCCGAAAGGGATGGCACAGCGCCCTCAGAGATGAGTGGTTGCCTGCCAGAAGCGATGAGGGAGGACCGGCAAACTTTATCCGACCGGGCACACGGCAAGGCACCGTGTGCCCTCACCCTGTTAAGATTGCGAGGTGTAAATGATTCTTTTTAAGACAGTAAAAGAATCTATCACTGTCAAGCAGGCCGCGGCCCTGTACGGCCTGCCCATCACGACCACCGGGATGACCCGGTGCCCCTTCCATGAGGACCACACCCCCAGCATGAAGCTGAACGACGCCTATTATTACTGTTTCGGCTGCGGAGCCACCGGCGACGTGATCGACCTCACCGCCCACATATTCGACCTTAGCAGCCTACAGGCTGCCCGGAAACTGGTTCAGGATTTTGACCTCAGCCCGGACAAGCCCCCATCCGGCGCGGTTACACTGCCCAAGCCGCTCACCGCCATTTTCGATACCCAGCAAGAGGATATTGCCTACTGTCTACGGGTCCTCCATGACTACCGCGACCTGCTGACCCAGTGGCAGACAGAGTTTGCTCCCCTCTCCCCGGAGGAACCGCTGAACGAGCGCTTCGTGGAAGCTTTGCACATGTTTGATGTCGTAGATGACCTTATGGATTGTCTGGCTTTTGGGCCGCCCTCCCAGAAGGCGGCCGCTGCCAAGCGCCTGCTGGATGGTCAACTTCTGCCCAGAATGGAAGCCCGCTTGGACACCCTCAAAGCAAAGGAGGTCGCATGAAAAGCAAAACCTACCGGCCCAGCTCCAACGACCCAGTTTGGCTGGAAGAAGGGCATCGAATCAACGAAGCGGTTTTCTGTGAGACCTTCATGTCCACACACAAAATCATTTTCTGCAACGGCTCTTTCTTTACCGAAGATGGCCGTGTCACCGACGAAATGCCTCTGCGCAGCATGATTTATGAGGAGCTGCGGGACTATGCCAGCAGCAACGTAGCCCGCAAGGTGGGCAATATCCTGGACTTGCTCAAGCTTTCTGCCCAGGTGGATAACTTCCGTCCAGTCACCAACTGCATCCACCTGGCCAATGGAACCCTGCACTTGGATGGAAGTTTTCAGGAGGGCAAGCCGGAAGTGGTCCGCAACCGGCTTCCCGTTCGGTATAACCCCGCAGTGGCCCAGCCTGTCCACTGGCTGCGGTTCCTGTCCGCCCTGCTCTACCCCGAAGATATTCCCACGGTTCAAGAATTTATCGGGTACTGCCTTATCCCCAGCAATAAGGGCCAGAGGATGATGGTCCTCAAGGGCCGCGGCGGTGAGGGCAAAAGCCAGATCGGCGTGGTGTTGTCCAGGCTGTTCGGCACCAATATGAAAGACGGCAGCATCGGCAAAATATCAGAAAACCGCTTTGCCCGGGCCGATCTCGAGCACATCCTGCTCTGCGTGGATGACGATATGCGCATCGAAGCCCTGCGGCAGACAAACTACGTCAAATCCATTGTCACCGCCCAGGGCCAGATGGATCTGGAACGCAAGGGTAAGCAGAGCTACCAGGGCTGGATGTATGCCCGGCTGTTGGCGTTCAGCAATGGAGACCTACAGGCTCTCTATGACCGCAGCGACGGTTTCTACCGGCGGCAGCTAGTCCTGACCACCAGGGACAAGCCCGCCGACCGGGTGGATGACCCGGATATCGCCGAGAAGATGGCTGCCGAGGCCGAAGGGATTTTTCTGTGGGCCTTTGAGGGCCTGCAGCGTCTCGTTCGGAACGGCTTCAAGTTCACCGAGAGCGACCGCGCCTGGCGCAACCGGGAGTTGGTCAAGCGGGACAATAACAACTTCTTCAATTTCATGGAAGCTGAGGACTACATCCGCCTCAAAGCGGATGCCTGTATCAGCTCCAAAGACCTTTACGCCATTTATAAGATGTGGTGTGAGGAGAACAACCTGGTACCCCTGAAAGCCCGGAGCTTCAGCGATAACCTGATCGCCAATCTGAAAAAGTACAACCTGGAGCACACCAACAATATTGTCAACTCGGCAGGCCGCCGTGTATGGGGCTACCTGGGAATTGAAGCCCTGGTCCGGCCGGAGATGCCTACCTCTTCCTGGGGATAAAACTGTATATGGGAGAACTTGGCCTTTTTGCTATGTACGTATGTACGAGGCCAGTACAGACGCATCCGGCATAAGGCTCCAGAGAGTGTAACCGTTTGTTACTCCCTTGAAGTGGCTGTGACCAAATTGGTCACTACCAGAATCTCTTGATTTGACGCTCGAGTTCTGATTCACGAAATTGAAGTGGCTGTTCCCATTTTGGGAACAGCCAAAATCATGTATATGGGAGCACTTCGCCTTTTTGCTATGTACGTATGTACGAAGTCTGTACACGCACGTACATAGCGAAAATCCTAAAACACGCCATATACGCAAATCCTTTATAAGGCTAAAGTGGTAGTGGGCATTTTGTCCACTACCACACTGAGTTGATCAAATTTTCACGGTGGCAACTCGGCTTTAGTGGCAGTGGATCTTTTCGGAAGTGCATCTGCTTTGGTCCAATCCTTGTAATCAAGTGGTCAATTTGACCACTTGATCTTGCACAATAGAAGTTCGAGTTGATGTAAAAGAATCAACGGACAGATTTTGTCCGTTGATTTTCTGGAATGCCGAGATGTTCACCTTTCACCGCTATGTACGCACTAACCCCCCCGTACGCACGTACATAGCGAAAAGCCCAAAACGTGCTATATACGCAATCCTTTATGACACTGAAGTGGCCTGGGTCAAAATGACCCAAGCCACTCCTCTCCGATCAAGTTCCCATTTTGAGAACTTGATTTGAGATGGAACACCTTCTATCCCCTTATATAAATCAGTTGGTCATTTTGACCAACTGATAAAAGAGGATGTATCAATAATCAAGTGGTCAAAATGAACACTTGATTTTAGTTTGGTTGGTGCTGGACATTTTGTCCAGCACCACTTTTGTAATCGAAGCTCATCCATCCAAAAGAAAGGAGTTTGTACTATGCCCGTCACCAATATGATTGAATTGCCAAAAAGGAGGGCCGTCCTTGAGCCAACCACAATATGCCATCATGCGCTTCGCCAAGTACAAGGGGCCGGAGATATCCAACATCGAAGCCCACAACGAGCGTACTAAAGAAAAGTACGCCAGCAACCCTGATATTGACTGCTCCCGCAGCAAGTACAACTTCCACCTGATCGAGCCAGCCGGCAGGTACAGGGCAGAGGCCGAGAATCAAATCCAGGCTGCCGGCTGCCGCACCCGAACGGACAGCATCCGGGTGGTGGAAGTAATGTTCACCGCCACGCCGGAGTTCTTCAATGGCAAGAAGCTGCCCGAAATCCGGCGCTACTTTGAAGAAGCGCTCCGCTTCTTTGAGCAATTCCAATCCAGAGAAACCATTATCTCCGCCGTGGTGCATATGGACGAGAAGACGCCCCATATGCACCTTTCTTTTGTGCCGCTGACAGCGGACGGCCGCCTGAGTGCCAAAGAGATCGTGGGCAACAAAAAGAAGCTGACCTGGTGGCAGGACAAGTTCTGGGAACACATGGTCATAAAATACCCCGACCTGGAGCGTGGGGAGAGCGCCAGCCAGACGGGCCGCGACCACATCCCACCCCGCATCTTCAAGGAGATGACCCGCCTCAACAAGCAGCGCCAGAAGTTGGAGGAACTGCTTACCGGCATCGGGCCTCTTAATAGCAAAAAGCGGGCCGCCGAAATCTCCAAACTGCTGGACGGTTATATCCCGGCTGTGGAGAAGATGCACACTCAGCTCAAGAAGTACAACGTAGCCTTCACCGAGACGGCCACAGAGAACAAGCAACTGAAAAAGAAGGCCGCCGAGTTGGAGCAATCTCTGGAAGCCGCCACCAAAACCAGCGTCCTCAAGGAGCTGCGGGACGCACAGCTCCGGCGCGATTATGAGGATGCTCTGGCATTGCTGGAACGGATACCGAAAGAGGTTTTGGACGAATTCAGGAGGCCCAAAGCCGCCCAGCGTACTGCCGAACTTTGAACCATGAAAAGGAGAATGCCAATGAAGAAAAATAACAACACACCCACAAATTTCACCTCAGAAACCTTGCAAAACACCCCCGAAACCGGTACAATGGAATCAGTCACCCAAAACAATGCCGTCAAGTCTCCGAACTCTGACCTGAAACAGCCCGAACGGAAAGCCTGTGTCTACACGGTGGAGGAGGTGGCGCAGATGCTGGCCATCAGCCTGCGCTCTGCCTATAACCTGTGCAACAGCACCACCGAGTTTCGTGTCCTGCGGGTGGGCGGAAGCATCCGTGTCCCTAAGGACAGCTTTCACGCCTGGCTGTTCCGGGCAGCCTGACAAGGAGGCAGTTATGGCATATATCACAAAACGAGGCGGCTCTTATGGCGTCCGCTACACCTACCAGGACGAGCACGGCAAAAGCTGCGACAAATGGGAAAGTTTCTCCACCAAAGAGGAGGCGATGAACCGCAAAAAGCAGGTCGAGCACGAGCTGGCCAGCGGCACCTTCCTGATCCCTTCAACGGTAACGGTCGGTGAGTTCCTGATGGACTGGCTGCCCAAACAGTGCAGCAAGCACAAATGGGCACCCAAGACTTACCAGTCCAATCTGTCCACCATCCAAAACCTTATTGTTCCGTATATTGGAAACATGGAGATGCAGAAGCTCAAGCCTTATCACTTGGAGAACCTGTACAGCACTCTGAGCAAGACGCCTTGCGGCCAGTATATCGAAGGCAAAAAGCAGAAGCTGACCCCCAAACAAAAGCAGCGGCTGCTTTCCGGTACCACCATCCGTGAAGTCCATCGGCTGCTGCATACCGCATTCCTCTATGCGGTGGAATGGGGCATTCTACTGAAAAGCCCCGTCCCTCTGGAAGGGCCCAAAAAGACCACCCAGGAGCGGAGCATTTGGAGCGTCGAGGAAATGCGGGCGGCCCTCGCCAGCATGGAGGACCCTATCCTTCATCTGGCGGTCCACCTGACTCTGGTTGGCGCACTGCGGGAAGGCGAAGTGGCAGGGCTTACCCCGGAGGACATCGACTTTGACGCCGCCGGCGGGGTCGGCACCTTTTCAGTCAACAAGTCGATGCAGCGGGTACAGAAAGAATCTCTAAGCCAAGTAGGCGACAGTTGTGTGTTAAAAGCATTTGAGGACAAGCGAGAGGGCAGCAAGACCCTTCTGATTCTAAAAAGCACCAAAACAGATGCTTCTCGCCGAATCATCTTCCTGACCACCGCCCTTCGGGAGGAACTAAAATGCTGGCTGGAACAGTTAAAGGCCGACAAGGCTCGTGCCCCAGAGCGCTACCACGACAGTGGAACGCTCTTGCGCCTGCCCAACGGTCAGGCCGTGGAGCCGGTCCTCATCCGCAAAAAGTTCCTCAAATGGCAGGACGCGCACCCGGAATTTCCCCGCATCGTCTTTCATGGGCTGCGGCATTCCAGTGCCACCTACCAGCTGATGATCTCGGGCGGCGATGTGAAAGCCGTACAAGGCACGACAGGCCATGCCAGCGCGGATATGCTGGTCAATACCTATGCCCATATCCAGCAGACTTCCCGCAAAGAGCTGGGACAAAAGTTCGAGGAGAGCTTTTACAAGGAAGCCGGTAAGCCCGCTCAACCGTCTGAGATAGCCGGTGGGGCCGCCATCTCCATGTCCGCCTTGCTCGATCTGTTGAATAACGCCGATCCTGCGGTGAAGGCACAGCTTCGCCTGGCCCTCATGACCTGATGCAAATTCGGGCACAAACTGCAAAGGAATTCCACAGGATATAAAATCCTCCTGCGAAAAGCCTGACCGTGCAGAAACCGTGCACCGACCGTGCACTCCCCGCCTTTGGGCGGGTACATAAAAAGAAAAAGCGTCAAATCTTACGATTCAACGCTTTTCTTTGGTGCGCTCGTGGGAACTCGAATCCCAGGCCCTCTGATTAAAAGTCAGATGCTCTACCGACTGAGCTACGAGCGCATAACCATATTCGTGTTTTGCGCGGCAGGATACCGCCCGATTATTTTACCACACCTGGGCGCAAAATGCAAGTGCCGGCGTAAAAAAGTCTGTTTTTCTCTCCAAATGGTTCCGGCAGGAACTTCCTCTTTACAAAAGGATACAAAATAGTTACAATGAAAGGTACAGAATGGGCTGGTATGCACAGGCTGTCCTCATGTGAAACATCGGGACCCGATCCCGTCCGACCCCATTGCAAAGGAGAGATGCACTTATGAAGATCACCCGCCGTCTGATGCTGCGCTGCTCGGGCGCTGCCGCCGCCGCGCTGGCCCTGATGGGGGCCAGCGCACAGGGCAGCCTGCTGGACTGGCTGCAAAAGTTGTTTGGCGAGGAGTCCGCCTCCTCTTCCAGTGCGGCGTCCTCTGCGCCGACGGCTTCGTCCCAGGCGCCGGCGGCCAGCAGCAGCGCGCCCGCCCTGCCCCCCTACGACGCCGACCCCCTGACCGGCGAGGCCAAGCGCGGCCGGGGGCGGATCGTCGGGGTGATGGTCAACAACATCTGCAACAGCGCCCGCCAGAACGCCCGGCCCCAGCGGGGGCTGTCGGCGGCGCCGATCCTGATCGAGTCCAAGGTGGAGGGCAACATCAGCCGGCTGTGCGCCCTGTACAGCGGCGCGGAGGGCATCCCCGAGGTGGGGCCCCTGCGGTCGGGACGGGATCAGTTCCTGCAGCTTATCATGCCCTGGCAGGCCCTCTATTACCACGACGGCGAAAGTGTGTTCTGCACCCAATACGTCAGCCAGTGGGATTATGCGGGACTGAACATCGGGGGCAAAGGCTATTTCAACACCCCCACCCATCCCCAGGTGGCCCACCGGGACCCCCGCGGCGGGGTGGTGGCCTATGAGCACACCGAGTTCACCTCGGGCAGCGAGATCCGCCAGGCCGCCCAGAATGCCGGCATCGATCTGACCTACGATTACGACGCCACCTTTTTCCCCTTTGCCGATTACCGCACCGGCGAGACCGTCCTGCTGGACGGCTGCCCGGGCGGCCGGGACGTGACGGTCCGGCACTCGGCCAACTATCAGTCGGCGTTCCACTACAGCGACCCCGACCAGGTCTACCGGATGGAGATGTACAGCGCCCGCACCGGCCGCTTTGAGGCCGCAGTGGACGAGCTGAACAGCCAGCAGCTCGCCTTCGAGAACCTGCTGGTCTGCTTTGCGCCCATCGCCGCCTATCCCGGCGACTCGGGAGACGTCCAGCAGGTCCAGTACATCGCGGGGGGCGAAGCCTTCTACTTCACCCGGGGGCGGGTGCGGCCCTGCCAGTGGTCCAAGCTGGCCCCCGACCTGCCCCTGGAAGTGACCGACAACGGCCAGCCGGTGACGTTCAACCGCGGGCGCACCTATCTTGCCATCGTGGACGAGGACGAGCGGGACGCCTTTGCCTTCAACGCCTGATACGGGAAGGATCACACCATGAAAAAGTTCACTCTGGCACTGACGGCCTGCTGCCTGGCCGCGCTGCTCCTGACGGGCTGCCTTTCGCTGGGGCAGCAGGACGGCGGCGCCGCCTCGGAGCGGGAGGCCGCCGCCCTGGACCCCCTGACCGGTGAGCTGGCCCGCTGGCCCGGCCAGCGCCCCGCCTCGGTCTTTCTCTACAACGGGATGGACGCCGACCGCCAGTGGGGTATCGGAGAGGCGTCGGTGGTGCTCGAGGCCCTCACCGAGGGGGACAGCAGCACCAGCCTCTGCCTGGTGTACCCCTCCCTTGAGGCCGTGCCCAAGACCGGCCCCGTGGCCCAGGCGCGGGACCTCTATCTGCAGCTGCTGATCTGCCAGCAGGCCATCCCGGTCCAGCGGGGGGCCAGCCTTTACGCGGCCAACTTCCTGGACTACTACCAGATCCTCTCGCTGGACGCCCTCAGCCTAGGGGTCAAGGGGTTCAACTACGAGGGGGTGTGGGGCCAGCCCGACCAGATCGGCTGGACCACCAGCGGCGCGGCCCTGACCCCGCTGGCGGCCGACGCCGGCGTCTCCCTGGAGCCCCAGGCCGCCGCGCCGGCGGCCTCGGCGGACAGCGAGTCCGACGAGGAGGCAGGCGTCCAGCTGCCGCCCCTGCTGCCCTTCGGGGAGCCCGCCGGCGGCAAGGAAGGCGCCTCCTCGGTGGAGGTCATCTTCTCAGCCGACGCCTCCACCAGCTTCACCTACGACGCCGGCACCGGCCACTATCTGATGGCCCGGGCCGACGGCAGCCCCCAGACCGACGCCAACACCGGCGCCCAGGCCGGTTTTGACAACGTCCTGATCCTTTACAGCGCGCCCTCCCGCCGGGACGACGGCTATTCCTGGGGGTACGACCTGACCATGGGCGCCGGGATCTACCTGAACGGCGGCTCGGTCTGGAGCATCCTCTGGATGCCCGGCGCCGACTCCACCCTGGCCATTTACAATTCGGACGGCACCGCGCTGGACATCCGGCCCGGCACCAGCTACATCGCCCTGATGGGCAGCGTGGCCGGCCAGGAAGTGGTCCTGCGGGACAGCGCCGGCGCCGAGATCAGCGCCAACTAGGGTGTATCTGAAAACTCCCCAACGCTGTTCTATTCTACCAAAAAGCCCCATCTGCCGCGTTGCATTCGCTTGCATTCCACCAAGGAGTGCGGCGCTCATGCGCCTTGCATCCGGCGCTTTTTGGCGAATATCCCAGCATTTTTGACTTCTCAGATACACCCTAGCCGCCCCCTTCTCCGTCAAAAAAGTCCCGTCCAGCCGACATGTGCGGATGGACGGGACACAGAAACGCCGCCTGGCCTGAGCCGGGCGGCGTTTTGCGCTGCATGGGTTTACTGGTACGCCTCGTTGTTCTCGGTCTCGGCCTGGCCCCGCAGGGTGTCGGCGTAGCCGAAGGGGACGATGTCGATGGCCTCCACCATTTTGTCCCGCATCCAGAGCTGGACGTCGGTCTGGACGGTGTAGCCGCAGCCCGGGTCCGCCATCCACTGCTCGGGGCGGCGGCTGGGCAGGGCGTGCTGGGCCAGCATGCTGACGATCACCCCGCCGTGGGTGACGCAGGCCGCTTCGGTGACGTCCATCCGGATCATATACTCGAACAGCTTGAGCAGCGACTCGCCGCAGCGGCGGTGGAAATCCGCCGTGGGCTCGGCCCCTTCGGGGGTGAAGCCGGAGCCGGGGGTGATCCACCGGGAGAAGTCCGGGTCTTTGACCAGCTCTTTCACCTGGCGGCCCTCAAACACCCCAAAGTGGGCCTCCCGCAGGTCGTGGACCGTAAACTGGTGGGCCGCCCCGGGGAAGAGGATGTTCGCCGTTTCCACCGCCCGCAGCAGCGGGGAGGAAAAAACGGTGTCCACCACCGGATATTCAAACCGCTCTTTCAGCTCGGCCAGCTGGGCCCGGCCCTCGCTGCACAGGGGCAGGTCGGTGCCGCCCCCAATGTAGCGCCCGTCCAGGTTGCCGGCGGTCAGGCCATGGCGGATCAGATGCAGCTTAAAGGTCTTCATGCAAAAACGCACCTCTTTCCTCAAATGCCCCAAAAAACTTTTTCGAGCCGAAACACAAAATAGCCGGGGATTCCGCTCCAGTGTATCATATATCTGGTGGCAGGGCAAGCCTTTTGACAAAAACGACGAAAAATCAGGAAAAATCTCGTCAATTTTTTCCTTTACAAGTCGTTTTCCATTATGTATAATCAACATGTTGTTGTATAAAGGAAAGAAAGGGCTTTTTCCGGCGGCCGGGCAGAGCGGCCGGGGCCCGGGAGGATCACTCATGGAATTCAACCGTATCATCAAGCTGCTGCGCACCGAGCGGGGCATCACCCAAAAGCAGGCCGCCGAGGACCTGCACATTTCCCAGGCGCTGCTCTCCCACTACGAAAAAGGCATCCGGGAGTGCGGCCTGGATTTTGTGGTCCGGGTCGCGGATTACTACGGCGTCTCCTGCGACTATCTGCTGGGCCGCAGCGCCGACCGCACCGGCGCGGTCCTGACCGCCGACGACATCCCCAACCCCGACAAGATGAAGGACAATGTCTACCATGGCAGCGTCCTGCCCACCATGAACAAAAAGCTGATCTCCAACAGCCTGAACGTCCTCTACGCCAAGGTGGGCCAGTGCCGCAACAAGGCCCTTGTCACCGAGGTCAGCGCCTATCTGATGATGGCCGTCTACAAGATGTTCCGGCTGCTGTACACCAGCGGCCCCCACAACGCGGCCAGCATGTTCAGCATCAGCGAAGGCCAGTGGGACGGCTATTCCGACGCCGTCATGCGGATGGCCGAGGCCAACGTCAGCGTCCTGCTGGCGGGTGGCAGCGTGAAAACCGGCGAGGGCCTGGAAGACACCGCTCCCCTGGCCATGACCACCGAGAGCCTGACCCGGGAGTTCCCCCTCTATACGTCCAGCCTGCTCAACCTGGTCAAGACCAGCGAGACCCGCATCCGCGCCCTGACCCCGCCGGAAGAGAACAAATAATACTGCTATGCCCAAACAGGCGCCCGCAACCGGTGCGGACGCCTGTTTTCGTTCCTGTGGGGGCTCAGATCCGCTTTTCGATAAAGGCGCGGATGTCCTCAAAGACCTCCCGGCGGTTCAGCTCCACCAGCAGCTCGTGGCGGGCGCCGGGGTAGAGCTTGACCTCGATCTGCCGGACCCCGGCTTCCCGCAGGCTTTGGGCCGCCTTGCGCACGCCCCTTCCCTTGTCCCCCACCGGGTCGTCCTCCCCTGCCAGAAAGAGCAGGGGCAGGTCCTGGGGCACCCGGGCCAGCAGCTTTTTGTCGCACAGCCGCGCCAGCCCGGTGAACAGGCTGTCGTATCCGTTTAGAGTAAAGATAAAGCTGCACCGCTCCTCGGCGCGGTAGCGGTCCACCTCGTTTGCGTCCCGGTTGAGCCAGTCGTTGGGGGTGCGGGCCGGCTCGAAACTGCGGTTGTAGCTGCCGAAGGCCAGGCTGTTCACCAGCCTGCTGCGGTAATGCCAGCCCTTGAAGGCCGCCAGCAGATGGCAGAGCGCCCGGCCTCCCAACACGGCGGCCCGGGGCTGCCAGCCGGTGCCCATCAGGATGGCGCCGGCCAGCTCATCGCCGTACTCGCAGATGTACTGCCGTGCGTAAAAAGAGCCCATGCTGTGCCCCAGCAAAAACCAGGGCAGGCCCGCCAGCTCGGGCAGGGCCTTGGCCCACCGGGTGACGGCATGGATGTCCTCCAGCAGCAGGCGGTTGCCGTCCGGCCGCCCAAAATAACCGTAGTCCTCCTTGCTGGCCACCGAGCCGCCGTGGCCCAGATGGTCGTGGCCCACCGCCGCGATGCCGTGGCCGGCCAGATAGCGGGCCAGCTCTTCGTAGCGGCCAATGTATTCCACCATCCCGTGGGTCATCTGGAGGACGGCCCGGGGCCGGCCTTCGGGCAGGCAGAGCAGGACGTTCAGCCTGGCCCCCGGCCGGGTGGAGGGGATCGAAGTATAGCGCAGGGTGCTCATAGGTGTGCAGGCCCCCTTTCCTCAATTGGTCTTGATGGCGGCAAGCCGGGCCAGGCAGGCCGGGCAGATGCACCGCCCCTCAAAGAGGACGGCTTTCTCGTCCACTGCGCCGCAGAAGGTGCAGGCCTTGGGCGGGATATACTTGCGCATCACGATAGCACCGTCTTCCGCAAAGATCTCCACCTTGCTGTCGCTGGACATCCCCAGCGCGGTGCGCAGCTCCTTGGGCAGGACCACGCGCCCCAGATTGTCAATGCCGCGGACGATCCCGGTGCTTTTGTCTTTCATCATTTCGTTCTCCTTTTTGCATTCCTGCAGGCGGCCGCTCCGAACCAGCGGCCTGTTTCCTGTTTTTTCCAGTATACAGGAAGGGACAGCATTCGTCAAGAATTCCGCGTTTGTTCGACACAAAATACTTTCCAGCGCCCTGTCCCGCCGCCCTGCCGGCCCGAAAAGGTGCGAACGGAAGCGTTTTTCGGCCCTTTCCGGGGGCACGGCGGCGCAAAAGCGCAAAAGGGCCCGCGTCCCGCCGGAAGAAGGCGGAAACGCGGGCCCAAAGCCGGTTTGGTCTGCGGCCGGCCGGGGACATCCCCGGAGCCTTTACAGCTGGAGCAGCCCCACCTTGCGGTAGACCTTCTGGATCATCCGGTCGGCGATGCGGGAGGCTGCCGCAGCGCCCTCCTTCAGGACGCCGTCCACATACGCCTTGTCGGCCAGGATGCGCTCGTACTCGCCCTGGATGGGGGCCAGGCCGTCGGCCACCGCCGCGCCCACCGCCTCTTTAAAGACGCCGTAGCCCTGGCCGTCGAACTCCCGCTCGATCTCCTCAAAGCTCTTGCCGGTAAAGACCTGATAAATGACCATCAGGTTGGACACGCCGGGCTTGGCCGCGGGGTCGTACCGGACCACCCCGTCCGAGTCGGTGACCGCCCGCTTGAACTTGCGGGTGATGGCGTCCCGGTCGTCGGTCAGCAGGATGAAGGCGTTGGCGTTGGTGTCGCTCTTGCTCATCTTGCGGGTGGGGTCGGCCAGGGACATGATCTTGGCCCCCTCCTTGGTCACATAGCCCTCGGGCAGGTTGAAGGTGGGGCTGTATGCGTTGTTGAACCGCTGGGCCACGTTGCGGGCCAGCTCCAGGTGCTGGGTCTGGTCCTGGCCCACCGGGACCAGGTCGGCGTTGTAGATCAGGATATCCGCCGCCATCAGGGCCGGGTAGGTGAACAGGCCGCCGTTGACGTTGTCGGGGTGCTTGGCGCTCTTGTCCTTGAACTGGGTCATCCGGCTCAGCTCGCCGAACTGGGCGTTGCAGCACAAGATCCAGTTCAGCTGGGTGTGGGCCGGGACATGGCTCTGGACAAAGAGGATGCTCCGGGCCGGGTCGATGCCGGCGGCCAGCAGCATGGCCGCGGCCTCGCGGGTGTGGCGGCGGAGGGCTGCGGGCTCCTGCCGGACGGTCAGGGCGTGGAGGTCGGCCACCATATACAGGCAGTCAAACTGGTCCTGCAGCTTGGCCCAGTTGCGGACCGCCCCAATGTAGTTGCCCAGAGTAAAGGTGCCGGTGGGCTGGATGCCGGACAAAATGACGCGCTTGCGCTCGCTCTGCTCACTCATAAAAATGCCTCCCTTTGCATAGATGCGGATCGAATCTCCCGGCAGGAAGCGGGCGGCCAAACCGCCCCGCCGCAGAAAAAAACGCCCCGGACAAAGCCGGGCCTGCCGGTCTTGTCAAGGACGAATAACGCAAATTATCCGCGGTGCCACCTTGCTTTGCAGCCCTCCGGGGGCCGCACCCTCTGACGGGATGCCAACACATCCCCGGCGCTGACGTGCGCCCTGCCGTCGCGGGATACGCAGGCTCCATCGCCCTTCCCCCGCGCCCTCGGCGGCCCACAGCGGCGCGCAGGCCCCCGCCTGCTTTTCAGCTGCCGCAGGCTCTCTGGCTGGGGGTGCGATAGGCCGCATCTTCCGCTTCAACGGTTTGTAAGTAGACTATAACACGTTTGCCGGGCCCTGTCAAGGCCCGGGAGGTAGACAGTATATTAGACTGAATTTTTTCCTAAAATTTGTGAAATATGTGTATTGTGCGCAAAAGGATTTCCCGCTACAATAAAGGTATACTTTTACGCGCCAACGGGACGCCCGGCGGCCGAATCCAAAAAACAGGAGGGGTCTTCAAAATGATCAACATGGTAAAGCTGCCCACCAACAACAAGCGGATGATCCTGCGCGTCGCACGGGGGCACTTCGCCACCAGCCACAGCCACATCAACTATTACATTGACGTGACCATGCAGAAGACCCGCCTGTCCGAAGCGGCGGAGACCGCCAAAGAGCTGGTGCACATGTACAAGAGCACCACCATCGTGGACACCATCCTGTGCCTGGACGGCACCCAGGTGATCGGCACCTGTATGGCCAACGAGCTGACCAAGGACGGCTTTCGCAACATGAACGCCCACCAGACCATCTACATCATCACCCCCGAGTACACCTCGGGCAGCCAGATCATCCTGCGGGACAACATCGCCCCCATGGTGCGGGGCCGGCACGTGCTGATCCTGTCGGCCTCCATCACCACCGGCTACTCCATCAAGGCGGCCGTGGAGGCGGTGCAGTACTACGGCGGGCAGGTGGCGGGCCTGGCGGCCATCTTCGCCACCACCCACGAGTTCATGGGGATGCGGGTCAACTCCATCTTTGACCCCAACAACCTGCCCGACTACCAGAGCTACGAGTCCCGGGACTGCCCCATGTGCAAAGCCGGCCAACCCATCGACGCTTTGGTGAACAGCTTCGGCTATTCCTCCCTGTAATAATCCAAAACTTTTTTGATCCGATTTCCCGGACCGCGGTCTGCTTTCCCCTCTCAGCAGCCGCGGTCTTTTTGCGCCTGCAGGCAGAAAAAGACCCCCGGTCACCCGGGGGCCAAGAGCTATGATAGGGTACATTCAGAAAAGGTATGCTGTTGCCTGTCCAGCAAACAACCAATATGTATCACCGTTTGCATCCTTCCCTTTACGTGCGCTCACATTATAGTCAAAAGTAATATTACCACCTGATAGCTTAGACAGTAGTTTTCCTACTGATTCATCTGCAGCAAGGACAACCGCTACAGCAAACTTTTCAGGCGAATCTACTGTTCCCAGTTTGCTAATTTTATCTGTGCGAATGCCCAGCAGACTTGCAATTTCGTTTATACCAATGCCACGCTCTAAACGCTCTTCTTCAATGACACAAGCCAAACCAGTTCTTGCTTTTAAAGATAGCAAATCAAGCTCAGGCCACCCCATCGTTTTAGCAATCATGGAATTCGCTTTAGTTCCCGAAAAAGAACCACTTGCCACCATTTCTTTTGCTGCAACAGTTACTGCATCATTAAGTTTAGACGAAGGATCGATTGAAGCTTCGCTATCTACTTCCTTTAGCAATGCAGTAATTTCAGATGTGCTCAGCGAACCACTGACGCCGCTGCCGCCGCCACAGGCGGTCAGCATACTGACCGACAGCACCGCTGCCATGACCAAAGCCAAAAGTTTCTTGCATTTCATAGATGCACACCTCTTTTCAAAATTTTACGCTGCTGTTACAGCGAACAGGATCTGTCTCTGGCCTCCCTGCTCCACAAAAACCGCCGCGGCCACATGATAGCTGCCGTCGCCCAGTTTTCCGATCAGGGAAGAGGCGGTCTGCTCCCGCCGGGAAGCGTAGCCCAGCGGCGTGCTGACCCAATAGGAATCCCCATACACCTCGCAGGACAGCGGGGTGACGCCGGCCTGCCGGGCGACCATCGCCCCGACATCCATGCTGTCAAGTTCTTTCAGGTTGTACAGGGCCAGGGATGCGGCCACCGTGTCCACCGCCTCGGTCAGACCGGCGTCTGCCGTGACCGTGGCGGTCACCCCCTGGTTTTCCAGCATCTGTTCGATCGTCGATGTGTCGAGCCTGACGCCTGCAGAGCTGCCCGGCACGTTTACGCAGGCAGTCAGCATCCCGGCCGCCAGCACCACGGCCAGGATCAGCGTCAGGATCTTTTTACCTTTCATACGCTTCCATCCTTTCTTTGGCAGATTTGAACTGTGCGCCGCACCATTGCGCCCGGACAGGCTTGCCGTCCTTTGTTGGATTAACCATACCACGGCTGTTAGATATTGTCAACAACGATACTTCGGTTTGTGTAAATTTTGTGGATTTTCGCGCAAAAAGCCCCCGGCAGAAAACTGCCGGGGGTCGAAGCCAGGAAAGCGATGATTCAGTTCTGTTCCGGCAGCTCCGGCAGGCTGGGGGCCGCAGCCGCCTGCGCGCCGAACACCCAGTAGGTCACGCCGTTATAGGTCGTGCGCTGAGCGCTCACATAGTATGTGAACGTTATGCCGTTCTCGAGCAACGCCACCAGCTGGCTGGCCAGCTCCTCGTTCTGCACGTACTGGCAGATGCTGCTCTCGGTCAGGTACTGGTGCACCAGCGTGTCCGCCGCGAGAACGGCCGCCGCCGCGAACTCGTCGGCAGAATCCACCACTGCGAGGTCGCCCAGCTTGCCGGTGTCGATGTTCACCTCAAAGAACCTTGCCAGCGCAGCGGCGTTGATGCCGCTCTCCAGCTCGTCCTCCGTGATGACATATGCGCCGCCAGCCTTCACGCCGGTCAGGCTGAAGGACGGCAGATTCAGTGTGCTGTTGACGCTTTCCGTCGCCTTCTGCGTCGAGAAGGTGCCGTCCGTTTCCATTGCATCCACGGCGGTCTTGACCGCGTTGTCCAGCAACTCGCTGGACTGGGCCGTCACGTCGCTGCCCGCATCCACAAGCAGTCGATTGACCTGATTGATACTCAGAGAGCCGCCAGTGCCGCCACCACCACAGCCTGCCAGCATCCCCGCCGTCATCACGGCAGCCAAAGCCACAGCCAACCATTTTTTCAGTTTCATGCGATTCATCCTTTCTTTTGGAAAAGTTGAACCTTGCACCACGTCCAGACAGGACCTCTGCTCCACCCTTTACTGCAATAAACATAGCACACCCGCCGGGGCTTGTCAACTGCCGCCGGCCTCTTTGCGGAAAGTCCGCCCGCAAAAAGCCCCCGGCGGATGTGGTGTCTCCGCCGGGGGTATATATGCAAGGGTCCGCAGATAAGCATAGTTGCAGCCAGGCCAGACTGCCACAATGGAAAGCGGTCAGCCGGGCTCGCCTGAATTGTGTAAAAAGCATATCATAGTTTTCACAGGTTGTCAACATTCCTTTCACAATTTTCCGGCGCGGCTGCAAAAGGCGTCCCCCGCAGCAAAAAGCCCCGCCGGAGCGGGGCCGAAAGGCTTGTTCAGTTCTTTTTGGCCTTGGCCTGGCTGCCCTTGATGTAGGGGTCGTGCCAGTAGCTCCAGAGCAGCTGGGCGCACATGAAGCACCAGATCACCGGCTCGCAGAGGATCACCGCGTCGTAGCCAAAGCGCGGGATGAACACCAGCATAAAGATGATCTTGCCCACCAGCTCGATGCCGCTGGAGATCAGGGGCAGGATCTTCTGCCCCAGGCTCTGCAGGGCGTAGCGGGTGGCCAGCAGCACCCCCAGCACCGAATAGAAAGGCGCGGTCCAGCACAGGTAGCGGGCGCCGTTTTCCAGCACCACCGGTTCGCTGGAGCCGGACACCAGCCGCACCAGCACATCCGCCCCCAGCCACATCAGGGCCGTCATCACCACGGCGGTGCCCAAGCCGAACAGCCAGATCTGCCGCATCCCCCGGCGGATGCGCTCGGGCTTGTCCGCACCCCGGTTCTGGGAGACGAAGGTGGAGCCCGCCGTCGCCATGGCGATCACCGGCATATCGGTGAAGGTGAACAGCTTGCGGGCGGCGGTGTGCCCGGCGATGACCAGGGTGCCCAGGCCGTTGATCCCGTACTGCAGGATGACCGAGCCCGCCGAGACGATGCTGCTCATCAGGCCCATGGACAGGCCCTGGGTGACCAGCTCCCGGTACAGGCCCGCCTCGATGGAAAAGCGCTCTTTGCCGGGGACCAGATGCTTCACCCGGCGGGCGATGTAAAAGATGCAGAGCACCACCGACACCGCCTGGGACAGGACGGTGGCCAGGGAAGCGCCCCGCACCCCCAGCCCCAGCCCGGCCACGAACCAGTAGTCCAGCCCCACGTTGAGGCAGGAGGAAAAGATCAGGAACAGCAGGGGCATCACGCTGTTGCCCACCGCCCGCAGCAGCGCCGCGCAGAGGTTGTAGGCAAACATGACCACCACATACCGGGCGATGGGCCGGATGTAGCTGTAGGCTTCGTCGATGATCTCGGGCGGGGTGTCCAGGGCCTCCAGCAGGGGGTAGAGGAACAGCAGCCCCACCACCGTGATGATGGCCGACGCCGCCAGCCCGATGACGACCGAGCCGGCCACCGTCTTTTTGACCTTGGCGGCGTCCTCCGCGCCGTAGGCCCGGGCGGTGACGATGGCCAGGCCGTTGCCGATGCCCAGCCCAAAGCCCACCAGCAGCTCGTAGATCGAGCCGCAGGCCCCCACCGCCGCCAGCGAGGTGTCGCCCAGGACGTTGCCCACGATCATGGCGTCCGCCGCGTTGTACAGCTGCTGGAACAGGTTGGAAATAAAAATGGGGATGGCAAAAATAAACAGGTTTTTAAAGATGGGGCCGTGGATCAGATCCACCTGCCGCCGCGGGGTCCGTATGGTCTCCATTGCGCCTCCGTAAAAGGTGTTGCTCGTTCGGTCTGCCCCGCCCGGCCGGGCAGGGAGGGTTCCCGGGGGATGCCCCCGGCTTCTGCGTGCCGCATGGCACACTAAACACGGCCCCCGCCGGAGCGGAAGCCGTGATCTGTCGTTGGATGTTTTACAGTTCCTGGGTCTCGAAGCCCGCGCCGGTCAGCACCTGGACGCTGGCAAAGCCCGCGGCCCTGACCTGCCGGGCCGCCTTCTCGTACCCGAAGGTCAGGCCGTCCACCGAGTGGGCGTCGGCGGTGATGATGACCTTGCCGCCCATCCCGGCCCACGCCTCCAGCAGCCAGCCGCTGGGGTAAAAATCGTCCCGGTAGCCCCGGAACACGCCGCCGGTGTTCACTTCCAGCAGGCAGCCGGCCGAGCGGGCGGCTTCCAGCGCGCCCATGGCGGCCGCGCGGTAGCGGGGGGCGTCCTCGTCAAAGAACTCCCCCTCCCGGTTCAGCTTTTTGATCAGGTCGATATGGCCCAGGATATCCGGCCCCAGAGCCGCCACCTCGGCCACCGAGCGGAAATAGGCCTCCGCCGCGGCCAGGCCGTCCCCGCCAAAATCGTCGGCGATGCAGGCGGCCAGGTCCTGCTTGCGGAAGTCGATCTCGTAGTATTTGCCGGTGTTCGCCCCGTGCAGGTAGTGCACGCTGCCGATCCAGTAGTCGTATCCCACCCGCTTGTCGTCCGAGAACTGGTCCCACTCGATGCCGCAGAGGATGTCCACCTTGCCCTTGTACTCGGCCTTGAGCTTGGCGATGGTGGCCTTGTACAGGGCGGTGCGGCGGGGGCTCATGCAGTATTCCCGGTCGCAGGGGGTATGGCTGTGCCCCGTGAAGCCCAGCGTTGTCAGCCCCTGGGCGCAGGCGGCAGAAGCCATCTCCTGCAGGGTATTTTTGCCGTCGCACAGCGTCGAGTGGCAGTGGACGCTGGATCTCATGAAGTCTGCCATAGCCTTGCTCACTGCATCCTTTCCTGTTTGACCTTGTGGTCAATGATATGTCGTTTTTCCAGCTCACGGGTGATGTCCTCCACCGTGATGCCGGCCTGGACCATCAGCACCAGGACATGGTAGGCAAGGTCGCTGATCTCGTAGACCGTCTCGGCCTTGTCCTCCTTTTCACCGGCGATGATGACCTCGGTGCACTCTTCGCCCACTTTTTTGAGGATCTTCTCCTTCCCCTTCTCAAACAGGTAGGAAGTATAGCTGCCCTGCCGGGGCTCGGTCTTGCGGCCCTCGATCAGGCGGTACAGCCCCTGCCAGCTGAAGGCTTTCAGCTCGCTGCTGAGGTAGACCGGGTTGAAAAAGCAGCTCTCGGCGCCGGTGTGGCAGGCCGGGCCGCTCTTGACCACTTCCACCACCAGGGCGTCGCCGTCGCAGTCGGCGGTGATGGACACCACCCGCTGGACGTTGCCGCTGGTCTCCCCCTTGCGCCAGATCTCCTGGCGGCTGCGGCTCCAGAACACCGTCCGCCCCTCGGCGATGGTCAGCGCCAGGGCCTCGGCGTTCATGTAGGCCAGGGTCAGGACCTCTTTGGTGTAGTGATCCTGCACGATGGCGGGGATCAGGCCCTTGTCGTCAAATTTCAGTTCCATACTCTCTCCTGCCCATAAGTGGGACATACTAACAGTTTATCTTATTCCGGCCCGATATGCAAGGGGTCAGAGGCGCATTTCCACACCATTTTTTGCAAGATATTCCTTCAGGTCGCGGATGGACAGCTGTTTCTGGTGGAAAATCCCCGCCGCCAGCCCCGCGTCGATCCCCCTGTGGCGGAACAGCTCGAGGAAATCCTCCTTTTTGCCCGCGCCCCCCGAGGCGATGATGGGCACGCTGACCCGGGCGGCCACCGCGTCCAGCATCTCCAGGTCGAAGCCGCCCCGCACCCCGTCGGTGTCGATGCTGTTGAGGCAGATCTCCCCCGCGCCGCTTTCCACGCACTGGACGATCCACTCCAGGGCGTCCCGGCCGGTGTCCTCCCGGCCGCCCCGGGCAAAGACCCGGAACTGCCCCTCCACCCGCTTGACGTCCGCCGAGAGGACCACGCACTGGCTGCCGTAGCGCGCCGCCGCCGCCGGGATCAGCCCGGGGTCTTTCAGGGCGCCGGAATTGACCGACACCTTGTCGGCCCCGCATTTCAGGACCCGGTCAAAGTCCTCCAGGGTGTTGATGCCGCCCCCCACCGTCAGGGGGATGAAGATCTCGGCCGCCACCCGGGTCAAAATATCGGTGAAGAGGGCCCGCCCCTCGTAGCTGGCGGTGATGTCGTAGAACACCAGCTCGTCGGCGCCGGCGGCGTTGTACATACGGGCCATTTCCACCGGGTCGGCCACGTCCCGCACTCCCTCAAAGTTGACCCCCTTGACCACCCGGCCATTGCGCACGTCCAGGCAGGGGATGATCCGCTTGGTAATCATAGGCGTTATCCTTTCGTTTCGTACCGGCGGACGCATTCCGCCAGATCCAGCGCGCCGGTGTAAAGGCTCTTGCCCAGGATCGCGGCGTCCACCCCCATGGCGTCGAGGGCGGCCAGCTCTTCCATCCGGCGGATGCCGCCGCTGGCCGTCAGGGCCAGGCCCGGCAGCTCCTGCCGCAGGCGGCGGTACAGTTCCAGGTTGGTCCCCTGCATCGCGCCGTCCCGGGCGATGTCGGTGACGATGAGGGCGGTGCACCCGGCGTCCGCCAGCCGGCGGCAGAAGGCAAGGCCGTCCGTGCCGCTGGTCTCCCGCCAGCCGTGGATGGCGGCCCGGCCGTCCTTCAGGTCCACCCCTACGGCCAGCTTGCCGCCGTACTCGCGCAGCATCCGGGCGGTAAAGGCAAAGTCCGTCACCGCCACGCTGCCCAGGATGCACCGCCCCACCCCCAGGGCCAGATATTCCTCGATGCGCTGCTGGGTGCGGATGCCGCCCCCCACCTCGATGTACAGGCCGCCCTGCCGGGCGATAGCCTGGATGGCCGGCCCGTTGGCCGGCGCGCCGTCCCGGGCCCCGTCCAGGTCCACCAGGTGGAGGCAGGAGGCCCCCGCCTGCCGGAAGGCGGCAGCCTGGGCGGCAGGGTCGGCGCCGTAGACGGTCATGCGGTCGTAGTCGCCCTGGGTCAGGCGGACCACCTGTCCGCCCCGCAGGTCAATGGCTGGGAACAATTTCATGGCGAACTCCTTTGTCTCGTGTCAGGCGGCGGGCGCGCCGGCTCAAAGCTCGGCAAAGGCCCGCAGGATGCGCAGGCCGGTGTCGCCGCTCTTTTCGGGGTGGAACTGGGTGCCGTAGACCCTGCCGGCCCGCACCACCCCGGTGACGGGGATGGAATACTCGCTGACGGCCAGGGTGCTGGGGGCGCAGTCCTTCGCGTAATAGCTGTGGACGTAATAGACATGCTCCCCCTCCCGGATGTAGCGGAACAGCGGGTCGTCCCGGAGGATGTGGAGGGCGTTCCAGCCGATCTGGGGCACCTTGAGCGACGGGTCGGTCAGGTCGGGGGCCAGGGGGCACACCTGCCCCGGCACCAGGCCGAGGCCGGGGTGTTCCCCATATTCAAAGCTGCGGTCGAACAGCAGCTGCATCCCCAGGCAGATGCCCAGCAGGGGCTTTTGGGCGGCCTCCTGCCGCAGCACCGGGACCAGCCCGGCGGCCCTGAGCTTGTCCATGGCGTCCCCAAAGGCGCCCACCCCGGGCAGGATGATCCGGTCCGCCGCCCGGATCCGGGCGGGGTCGGCGGTGACGGCGGCGTCCAGCCCCAGGCGCCGCAGGCTGGAGCGGAGGCTGAACAGGTTGCCCACCCCGTAATCAATGACAGCGATCATACCAGCAGTCCTTTCGTCGAGGGGATCTCATCCCGGTGCGCCTGGTCCACCTGGACGGCGGCAGCCAGGGCCCGGGCCATCCCTTTCCAGCAGGCTTCCAGGATGTGGTGGCTGTTGCCGCCCGCAAACTGGACGAAGTGCAGCGTCGCCGGGACGCTGCGGGCAAACCCCAGCCAGAACTCCCGGGCGCACTCCACGTCGAAATCCCCCACCTTCTCGGTGGGGCAGCGGACGTCCCAGTTCAGGGTGCAGCGGCCCGACAGGTCCACCGCGGCAAGGATCAGCGCCTCGTCCATCGGCAGGCAGAAGCTGCCGTACCGCCGGATGCCCCGCATCTCCCCCAGCCCCCGGCGGAACGCCTGCCCCAGGGCGATGCCCACATCCTCGGCGGTGTGGTGATAGTCCACCTCCACATCCCCGTGGCAGGTCAGCACCAGGTCAAAGCGCCCGTGCCGGGCAAACAGCTCCAGCATATGGTTCAAAAAGCCGCAGCCGGTGTCCACCTGGTAGATACCCGCGCCGTCCAGGTCCAGCGTCAGCTCGATCTGGGTCTCGGCGGTGTTGCGTTCCAGTCGTATATCCCGCATGGGTCATGCCTCCTTCAAGATCTTGTCCAGTCTCTGGAGCAGGATCTCCATCTGCTCCTTGGTGCCCACGGTGATGCGCAGCCAGTGCTCGGTGCGGGGCTCGTCGAAGTAGCGGACCAGCACCGCCCGCTGCCGCAGCTCCCGGAACAGGACCCGTGACAGCATCTTGGGCGTCCGCGCAAAGAGGAAGTTCGCCCTGCTGTCGGTGACCACGAACCCCCGGCGGACCAGCTCCTGGGCGGCCCACTCCCGGGTCTCGATCACCTGGCGGCAGGTCTCCCGGAAATAGCCCTCGCACTGGAGGGAGGCGATGCCGGCCGCCTGGGTCATCTGGTTGACGTTGTAGGGGTTGAGGCTGTTGCGGACCCGCTCCAGGTCCGCGATCAGCTCTTTGTTCCCCATGGCAAAGCCCAGCCGCGCCCCGGCCATCTGCCGCGACTTGGAAAAGGTCTGGACCACCAGCAGGTTCTCGTGGTCCCGGATTAGGGGCACGCAGCTCCGGGCCCCAAAGTCCACATAGGCCTCGTCCACGATCACCACCCCGTCGGGGTTGCGGGCGGCGATCTCCCCGATGGCCTCGGGGGGCAGGGCCAGGCCGGTGGGGGCGTTGGGGTTGGCGATGACGATGGTCTCGTTCAGGTCATAGTACCGGGCCGGGTCCAGGGTAAAGTCCTTTTCCAGCGGGATGATGTGCTGGGGGATGTGCATCAGGCCGCACCAGACCCCGTAGCAGCCGTAGGTGACGTCGGGCCGGGCCAGAGGGCGGCCGGCGTCGCAGAAAGCCCGCAGGGCAAAGAACAGGTTTTCGTCGCTGCCGTTGCCGGCCATGATCTGGTCCGGCTCCAGCTCATAATATTCGGCGGCGGCCTGGCGCAGCTTCAGGCAGTTGGGGTCGGGGTAGAGCTGCAGCCGGTCGGCCACCCGGCGGACCGCCTCGATCACCGGCGTCGGGGGCGGATAGGGGTTCTCGTTGGTGTTCAGCTTGAGGACCGACCGCCTGCGGGGGATGTCCCCGGGGGTATAGGGGACCAGGTCCTGCAGGGTCGGGGAGAGATAGCGGCTCATTTTCCACCGCCTCCTTCTTCATAGCGGATGGTGACGCTGCGGGCGTGGGCGTGGAGGCCCTCCGCCTCCGCAAAGCCGGCGATCCGGTCCTTGACCCTGCCCAGCGCCTCCCGGGTGTAGTAGATGAAACTGGACCGCTTGACGAAGTCGTCCACCCCCAGCGGGCTGGAAAACCGGGCGGTGCCGCTGGTGGGCAGAGTGTGGTTGGGCCCGGCGAAATAGTCCCCCAGCGCCTCGGGGACGTTGCGCCCCAGGAAGATGCTGCCGGCGTTTTTGATCCGCCCCAGCAGGGCAAAGGGGTCCTCCACGCAGAGCTCCAGGTGCTCGGGGGCGATGATGTTGCACACATCGACGGCCTGGTCCAGGCTGCCGCAGAGGATGATCTTGCCCCCCGTCTCCACGCTGGCCCGGGCGATGTCCCGGCGGGGCAGGGCGTCCAGCTGGGCCTCCACCTCGGCCTGGACGGCCAGGGCCAGCGCCTCGCTGTCGGTGACCAGCACCGGGCTGGCCAGCCGGTCGTGCTCGGCCTGGCTGAGCAGGTCGGCGGCCACCCAGGCGGGGTTGCAGCCGCCGTCGGCCAGGACCAGGATCTCGCTGGGGCCGGCGATCATGTCGATGCCCACCTTGCCGTAGACCTTGCGCTTGGCGGTGGCCACATAGATGTTGCCGGGGCCCACGATCTTGTCCACCGCCGGCACGCTCTCGGTGCCGTAGGCCAGGGCCGCCACCGCCTGCGCCCCGCCGGCCTTGAAAATGCGGGTGACGCCGGCCACCGACGCCGCCGCCAGGATGGCGGGGTCCACCCTGCCGTCCCGGCCGGCGGGGGTGGTCATGACGATCTCGGGCACCCCCGCCACCCGGGCGGGGATGACGTCCATCAGGACGGTGGAGGGGTAGGCCGCCGTGCCCCCCGGCACATAGACCCCCGCCCGCTCCACCGGGGTATATTTCTGGCCCAGGATCACCCCGTCCTGCTCGGTCATGACAAAGCTGTCCCGGAGCTGGCGGCGGTGGAACGCCTCGATGTTGGCCGCCGCCATCCGCAGGGTGTCCAGGAAATAGGGGTCGGCGTCCGCCAGGGCCTGGTCCATCTCCTGGGCCGACACTTCCAGCTCTTCCAGCCTGGCGCCGTCGAACCGGAGGGCGTAATCCCGCAGGGCCGCATCCCCCCGGGCCCGCACGTCGGCGATGATGGCGTCCACCACCTCCTCCACGTCCTGTTCCGCCCGCAGATCCCGGTTCAAGATCTGGTCGGGGGTCAGGTCCTCCAAACGGTACAGTTTCATCATGGCGTTTTCTCCTCCTTTTGGGCCAGCGCCGCCTGCAGCCGGGCCAGAAGCCGGTCGGCCTCGCGGCGCTTGAACTGATAGCTTGCCTTGTTGGCCACCACCCGGGCCGAAATGGGCATGAACTCGGTCAGGACGGCCAGGCCGTTTTCCCGCAGGGTGGCGCCGGTCTCCACGATGTCCACGATCACGTCGGACAGCCCCAGGATCGGGGCCAGCTCGATGGAGCCGTTCAGCTTGATGATCTCGATGTCCCGGCCCTGGGCCCCATAGTATTCCTTGGCGATGCGCGGGAACTTGGTGGCCACCCGCAGGGGGCGGCCGGGGTCCTCCCGGAAGCCGGCCGGCCCGGCCACGCACATCCGGCAGCGGCCCAGGCCGGTGTCCAGCAGCTCGTAGACGTCGGCCTCCGACTCGGCCAGGATGTCCTTGCCGGCGATGCCCAAATCGGCGGCCCCGTGTTCCACATAGATGGCCACGTCGCTGGGCTTGACCAGGAAGCACCGCACCCCGGCGGCGGCGTCCTCCACCACCAGCTTGCGGGTGGCGTTGTAGTCCTCGGGGGTCAGGCAGCCGGCGGCTGCCAGCAGGCCGTAGACCTTGTCCCCCAGCCGGCCCTTGGGCAGGGCCACGTTCAGCAGGGCGGGGGCGGCCGCCGCCGGGGGTGCCGGGGCCAAGCGGTCCAGCTCGTCCAGATAGACGGCGAACCCCACCGCCCCCGCCCCGGGGGTGAACTTGCGGGCCAGCAGGTCGTAGCGGCCGCCCCGCAGCACCGGCCGGGCCGCGCCCTGCAGGTACCCCTGCAGGACCAGGCCGTTGTAATACTCCATCTCCCCCGAAAGGGACAGGTCGATCTGGACGTCCTGCCCGGCCTCGGCCAGCGCCGCCCGCAGCTCGGCCACGGCGGCCCGCATGGCGGCGTTCCGGCAGGCGGCCTCCGCCCGGGGCAGCACCGCGGGCGCCGGCCCGCAGAAAGTCAGCAGGGCGGCCAGGGCCTCCGCCCCTTCCGCGCTCAGGCCGGCGGCCAGCGCCGCCGCCCGCAGCCCATGGCTGTTGCGGGCCCGCAGCCGGGCCAGGATCTCCTGCCGGGCAAGCGCGGGCACCGCCAGCGCCTCCATCAGGCCGGACAGATAGCCCATGTGCCCGACTTCCAGCCGCCAGGCCGGGCCCATGCTCTCGGACAGCCATGCCAGCGAGCGGGCCGCCAGCGCCACCGCCTGGCCCGTCTCAGCCTCCCCCGCCCGTCCGATGAACTCCACCCCCATCTGGGCGATCTCTTTGAACGTATGGCTTTCGGCCGCGGGGCGGTAGACGTTTTCGCTGTAATAAAAGCGCTTGGTCTCGCCCGGGGCGGGCTGGGCGCTCTTGGCAATGGACAGGGTGACGTCCGGCTTCAGGGCCAGCAGCCGCCCGTCCAGGTCGGTGAAGGTGATGACCTGCCGCGACGGCAGGAAACTCTGGTTTTCCTGATAGAGGGCGTATTCTTCAAACTGGCCCATGTGGTACTTGCGGCAGCCCGCCGCCTCGTAGAGGGCCCGCAGCCCAAAGGAGGCCCGCTCCTTGGGCTGCAGCAGGTCAAGTGACAATTCCATGCAGCGTTCCCCTTTCCTGCATTGTGGTCAAAACGGATGGTTGGGTGTCATACGCCTATTATACTTTACCATGATAGCATTGTAAAGTATCAATTCCTACAAACCCACCCGCCCGTCCCGCCGCTCTCTTTGTCATCTCGCCGCCCTGGGGGCCGTCCGCAGGTACAAAAACAATGCGGGGGCCGGCTTTCGCCAGCCCCCGCAGAGGGACCCTATCTTTCGTGACGCAAAGTTCTTTTGTTTTGGTGCGATCAACAACAGAAGGAATATTGGTTAGGTATTCCTTTTTGCTGTCACATCGGATGGGTGTTTACCCGGGCTTGCAAACGGTCTCTATCATTTGCAAGCCCCTTACATCAAACACAGTATGGTGCCCTGTATTTGTCATAAGTAAATTTAGGATAAATTAGACAACCTTGGTCGGAGTCTGAGTGACAGCCACAGCAATGTACTTGACGCCACCAGTAATGCCTTCTACGATAGAAGAGGTAACCGGCTTGGTCACAATACTAGCAGAAACAGTGTAGGCATAGCTGTATTCGCCATTATTGGACTTGTCTTTCAGCCCAGCAATGTCATTCTCAATCTTATCGGCAACCTGTTCCAGCGCATAAGTGTCGCTCACACTTGCCTCAACACAATACAGCTCAACTGCAATAGTGGTCTCGTCGTTATTCAGAAGATAATTCAGACCCACTGCAATATCACTCTTTGCATTCAGAGCCTTTTCCAGATTCACCGCAATGTTATCATACTTGACCTGTGCGACACTGCTACCGGTCAGAACACCCAGATAGTCCTCATTGTTGAAGTAAGTATCGACAACCTGTTTCAACGCACTATCCAGATCAGCATTTGCGGCAGGGGTGGTCATCTTACGAGCATCACCCTTCATATTATCATGCAGCACAGTTGCCGAATTGCTGGTAGAGGGAATGGCATCAGGATTTTCCGGCTTATCATTGTTGTTGGAAGCGGTGTTGCAGCCAGCCAGCATGGAGACAGCCATGACACCGGCCAGCATCAGAGAAGCAATCTTCTTGAGTTTCATAATGATTTTTTCCTCCTTATGGTGTATAAAAGATAGAGACCCAAAACAGGCTGAAAGGAAGGTCCTTTCCTTTCAAAGGCATTATAGCATACCCCCCCCGGTGTCAAGGCCCGATTTACTATTTTTTGGTTTTTGCTTTCTTTTCGTTACTTTGGGTGGAAGTGTGAAGTGTATGTTTGGATTGTTTATGCGGTGATTTTGTATATCTATTCTTTTCGGTTCGCCGGGTTGGGTGCAGGCGCGCCCGAAGGGCGCGCATACACAATCGGAGCGCAGGGCGGATGGCGCCCGGAAAAAGCGATGCGCAATACATCTGACGCGCAGTAAAGAGCTTTTTCAGCCAGACGCCCGGAGCGACCTTCTGCTTTTGGGTCCAGGGCTCCGCCCTGGTCGTTGCGGGTGGGTAGGGAGTCCAGAGGGGGTAGGGAGGGGGAGTCGAAACACCCTCCCTCCCCCTCTGGCCCAGCGGAGCGATAAAACAGCGGAACGCAAAAAAGCGCCCGCTTATGCGGGCGCCTTGCATGTTTGTATATTTTTTGCAAAAAAGAAAATTATTTGTCCTCTTCCGGCTCTGCCGTTTCGGGGGCGGGGGCTTCCTCCGCCTCTTCCGCTTCGGCGTCGGCTTCGGCCTGGGCGGCCTTGTCGATGGCCTCGGCGTGGGCCTTGCCGGCGGCGACCCCCGCTTCATAGGCGGCGGCGGTCTTGTCGGCAGTTTCCTTGTCCTGTTCGGCGTCCTCGGCCACGTCCACCGTGACCTTGATGGGGAACTCCTTGCCCAGTTTCTTGGCCAGGACGGCGACGCCCAGGCCCGCGGCGGCGACAGCTGTTACTGCGCCCAACAGTTGAAATAAAGCTCTCATCTGCAACCTCCTATGCTTTTGAAACGGTTATGGTGCACCGGCCGGCGGCCGGGGACGGAACAAAACGCGGGGCGGCCCTTACGAGAAGGTGACCACGTCGTTCAGGGGCTTGTGGGCCGGCTCTACGGCGGTGGCGCTCAGGACGGGGCCCTTGCCGCGGTAGATGTTGTGGAACTTGTAGCTGACCCGGGCGGTCACCGTCACCCAGCTGCGCTGTTCCAGGGCTTTGTAGCCCTCGTATACGCAGGGGAAACCCACGAACTGGATGTCCTGCACGCAGCAGGTCATGGCGAAGCGGCCGGGGACAAAGCTGTTTTTGCCGGCGCGGTTGGTCTGGCAGACCTGGGCCAGGAAACGGACGGTCTTGCCCGCATACTTCTGGGGGTCCTCCTGGCAGTCCAGGTACCAGATGCCGAAGTCGTCGTCCCCGATCTCGATGACGGGGGCGTCCACATCGAAGGGCAGCGGGTCGGGGATGTCGTCATAGGCCACGCTGCCGTCGGCGAACTCGTAGGCGATGTCGCACCGGCGGGACACCTGCCGCACCAGGCGGTGCAGCTCCTGACGGGCCTCGTCGTTGTTCACCTTCTCGGCCCGGTTGAACACGATCAGCTCGCTGCGGGCGATCTTGTCCAGCATCAGGCTGCGCATGGCGTTGTCCCGGGCGTAGGTCAGGGCGGTGGCGCCGTCGGCGGTGGCGATCACCTGATAGATCAGCCAGTGGGGGGGCAGAGCGTCGGCCAGGTCCTGCAGCAGCCACATCCCGTTGTATTCGATGATGACCCGGCCGGCGCCCGTCTCTTTTTCCAGGTTGGCCAGGTTCTGGGCGTTCAGCTCGGATTTGTCCTCCAGCACCCGGATGCTGGTGCCCGGGAAGGCGAACTTTTCGGGCTTGTACTCCACTTCGCCTTCCTCACAGACCAGCAGCAGGGTCTTGTCCCCCGAGTCAAAGTTGGGGTCCTCAAAGGTCTCCTGGATAAAGGTGGTCTTGCCGCTTTCGAGGAAGCCCACAAACAGGTAGACCGGTACTTCTTTTGCCATAAAAGGGGTGTCTCCTTCTGTTTTTTCAGCAGCCGAACAGGGCGGCGATGCCCTTCTCGTCCAGCTTGGAGCCAATGACCACCAGCTTGCCGCCTACGTCGGCCTTGCGGGTGCGGATCTCCCGCTCGCCGGGGACGTAGTCGAACTCCAGCCAGCCGTCGGCGCCGCCGTCCACGATGCCCTTGGAGCGGAGGATGGTGCCGTATTTGCCGCTTTCCAGCTCGTCCAGGGCGTGCTCGATGACGGCGCGGGTGATGGTGCGGGCCGTCTCGACGCCCCAGCTGGTGAACACCTCGTCGGCATCGTGGCCGTGGTGGTGGTGATGGTGGCAGCAGTGGCCGTGCTCATGGCCGTCGTGGTCCTCGTCGTGGTCCTCGTGGTCATGGTCGTGGTCGTGATGGCAGCAGTGGCCCTCCTCATGCTCGTGGTCATGATGGTGGTGGTGCTCGTGCTCGTCCTCGCCGTCCTCGTCCTCGTCGCCGTCGTGGTGATGGTGGCCGCAGCTGCACACGCCGTTCTCATCGTAGTGGTGGTGATGGTGGTGCTCGTGCTCCTCGTCCTCTTCATCGCCGTGGGCGGCGTTGGCCTCGGCGGCCATGGCCAGCAGCTGGGCCACGAAATCGTTCTTCTGGGACATGGCGGTCAGGATCTGGCTGCCGGTCAGGTCGTCCCAGGGGGTGGTGACGATGGTGGCGGTGGGGTTCTTCTCCCGCAGCAGGGCCACGGCGGCGGCCACCTTGTCGGCGTCGGCGCCGCGGGTCCGGCTCAGCAGGATGCAGCTGGCGTGGGAGACCTGGTCGTTGTAGAATTCGCCGAAGTTCTTCATATACAGCTTGACCTTGTTCACATCGGCCACCGTCACAAAGCTGGACAGCTCCACGTCCAGGTGCTCGGCCACGGCCTCCACGGCGCGGGTCACGTCGGACAGCTTGCCCACTCCCGAGGGCTCGATCAGGATGCGGTCAGGGTGGTACTGGTCCACCACCTTGCGCAGGGCCTCCCGGAAATCGCCCACCAGGGAGCAGCAGATGCACCCGGCGTTCAGCTCGTTGATCTTGATGCCCGACTCTTCCAGAAAGCCGCCGTCGATGCCGATCTCGCCGAACTCGTTCTCGATCAGCACCACCTGCTGCCCCTGGAAGGATTCACGGATCAGCTTTTTGATCAGGGTTGTCTTGCCTGCGCCCAAAAAGCCGGAAAAAATGTCGATCTTGGTTGCCATATCAGTAATTGCCTCGTTTTCTTCTCACTCTATCTGTGGGATAACGGGGTTTCCCCCGCAAACTTCATACATCTTTATTATAACAAACCTGTCAATGGCCGAAACAGCGTTTTGCGGAATATTTTGTAAATTTTTTGCGACCGCCGGGGCCGCATTTGCATTCTTTGCCCCGGAATGCTACAATAGGGAAAGCAAACCGACGACGCCGGGCGTCCCTCCCGGCACCGATTTTTCAGAAAGAAGGCTTTTTGCTATGTCTACTGTCAGCGAACGGCTGGCCGCCCTCCGCAGCGCCATGCGCGCCGCCGGGGTGGCCGCCTATCTGATCCCCACCGGGGACCCCCATTCCAGCGAGTACCTGCCCGCCCACTACAACAGCCGGGAATACTTTTCCGGCTTCACGGGCGAAAATTCCACCCTGGTGGTCACCCTGACCAAGAGCGCCCTGTGGGCGGACGGCCGCTTCTTCGTCCAGGCCGAAAAGCAGCTGGCCGGCACCGAGATCGAGCTGATGCGGATGGGCGAGCCGGGCGTGCCCACTGTCGAGCAGTACTGCGCCGACGCCCTGCAGGAAGGGGAAAAGCTGGGCCTGTGCGGCCTGACCGCCTCCTGCCTGCTGGTGCGCGGCCTGCAGAAGGTGCTGGACCCCAAGGGGGTGGCCATCTACACCCTGAACCTGGAGGACGAGCTGTGGACCGAGAACCGGCCTCCCCTGCCCGCCACCCCCGCCTGGCTGCTGCCCGCCGCCTACGCCGGGGCCACCCCCGCCGAAAAGCTGGCCCGCCTGCGGGCCAAACTGGCCGAGCTGGGCTGCACCGCCCAGATGGTGGGCAAGCTGGACAACCTGGCCTGGCTGCTCAACCTGCGTGCCATGGACATCGAGTGCACCCCCTACGCCATGGCCTACTGCTTTGTGACCCAGACGGAGGCCGTCCTCTTCCTCAACAGCGAGCGGCTGGCCCCCGAGGCCGCCGGCGAGCTGGCCGCCTGCGGCGTCCGGCTGGCGGGCTACGACGACGTCCTGTCCTTCATCGCCGGGTACAGCGAGCCCCAGACCGTCCTGGCGGAACCCGCCTCGGTGAACTATGCGGTGTTCAGCGCCCTGGAGGCCAACCCCGCCCTGACCGTCCAAAGCCTGCCCGACCCCCTGCTGCCCATGAAGGGAGTCAAGAACGCCACCGAGCTGGAGCACGCCCGGGAATGCCACATCCGGGACGCGGTGGCCATGGTCCGCTTCCAGAAAGAGCTGGAGGAGCGGCTGGAGGCCGGCGAGACCCTCACCGAGCTGACGGTGGACGAAATGCTGCACAAATACCGCAGCGCCCAGGACAAGTTCCTGGTGGAGAGCTTTGGCACCATCGCGGCCTACGGCCCCAACGCGGCCATGATGCACTACCACGCCACCGAGGCCGACCACGCCGCCCTCGAGCGCAAGGGCTTTTTGCTGGTGGACTGCGGCGGCACCTATATGGACGGCACCACCGACATCACCCGCACCTACCCCCTGGGCCCCCTGACCGAGGAGGAGCGGCTGTGCTACACCTGGACCCTGCAGAGCCACATCGACATCGCCAAGGCGGTCTGGCTGGACTACTGCACCGGCCAGATGCTGGACAGCATCGCCCGGGAGCCCCTGTGGCAGCATCTGATCAACTACCGCTGCGGCACCGGCCACAGCGTCAGCTTTGTGGGCAACGTCCACGAAGGGCCCCACAGCCTGAACCCCCGCAACCAGGTGGTCTTTGAGCCGGGCATGGTCATCACCGACGAGCCCGGCGTCTACGAGGGCGGCCGGCTGGGCATCCGCATCGAGAACGAGCTGGAATGCCGGGAAAAGACGGTCAACCAGTACGGCCGGTTCCTCTGCTTCGAGCCGCTGACCTGGGTGCCCATCGCCACCTCCCCCATCGTGCCCGGCGTGCTGACCCGGGACCAGCTGGATTGGCTGAACGCCTACCACCGCCGTGTGTTCGAGCAGCTGGCCCCCCGCCTGACCGACGAGGAGCGGGACTGGCTGGCCCGCAAGTGCGCCGCCATCGGCGCCTGACCGGCCCTGCCTGACAGGGCCATCCCAAGCAAAAAGCCTCCTTCCCGGCGCAGCGGCCGGGCGGGAGGCTTTTCAAGTCGGCTGGTCAGGCTTTGTCCGCGGCGCTGGCCATCCCGGCGGTCAGGTCGTCCCATTTTTCCATGGCGCCGGTGACGGCGTCCTCCAGGGGGCCCGAGGGCAGGCTGCTCTCCGAGATGTCCACCAGATACCGCCGGATGGCGGCCTTGTTCTGCTCATAGAGGCCCAGCTTTTCGTACAGGGCTTTGTAATAGGGGAACACGGTGCTCTTCATCTTGACGATGGCCGCCGGGCTGATCTGGGTGTGGACCAGGCTCTGGGGGTTCTGGACGTAGTAATAGCCGGGGGTGCCGATGGAGACGAACCTTGACGCATACTGGATGTACTGCAGGTTGAACACCAGGTCCTCGGCCCAGTGGATGGTGCTGACAAAGAAGATCTCGCGGCTGGTCAGGATGTCCCGGCGGTAGAGCTTGTTCCACAGCACGCTGTAATAGTACGAGGCGGGCTTGTCCATCAGGTGGAGGGCAAAGCTGTCGGTGTCGTAGACGCCGGGAGCCAGGAAATTATAGGTCCGCACCTCCGGGGGCTCCTCCTCGGGCAAAGCGCCGGCGGGCTGCAGCTCGCCGGGCAGCAGGGTGGACAGCTTTTCCCGCAGGCGGCGGCCCGGGGCCTCCGGCCGGGGGATGACCATATGGTACGGAGCGATGACCAGGTCGGCCCGGTTTTCCTCCGCCGCCCGGACCAGGCCGGCGGTGTAGCCGGGGTCCAGGTAGTCGTCGCTGTCCACAAACTGGACGTACTCCCCTTCGGCCAGCCGGAGGCCCAGGTTGCGGGTGTCCGACACGCCGGAGTTGTCCTTGTCCACCAGGAGGATGCGGCTGTCCACCTTGCGGTACATCTCGCAGACCGGCAGGCTGACGTCCCGGGAGCCGTCGTTCAGGATGATGAGCTGGAAATTGCGGTAGGTCTGCGCCCGGATGCTTTCGATGCAGCGGGCGATGTGGTTCTGGGCGTTGTACACCGGCAGGATGATGCTGACAAGCGGCTGGTTCGAGCTTTGCATACCGGCAGGTTCCTTTCTCTTTGTTTGTCCGCCCCATGGGGGCAGGAGGTCGTCGTATGATCTTTCATATCGCAGTCTGCGCCGGGGACCCGGCCCTGCGGGCGGTGCTGCGGCGGCACTGCGAAGACTATTTTGCCCGGCGGGCCACCGGCTGCGCCGTGGCCTACTTTGACAGCCCGGAGGCCCTGCTGGAGCAGGACGCCGCCGGCGGGCGGTACGAGCTGTATCTGATCGAGCTGACGGGCCCGGCGGGCTGCCTGCCGGCCGGGCTGTCCGCCGCCATGGAGCTGCGGCAGCGGGGCCGCCGGGCCCCCCTGGCCTTTGCCGCCCGGAGCCCCGCCTGGGCCTACTACGCCTACCGGGCGGACGCGCTGCAGTATCTGCTGTGCCCGGTCCGGTACGAGCCCATGGCCGCCCTGCTGGACCGCGCCGTCCAGCCCGAGTACGCCCCCGCCCTGGTCCTGCCCACGGCGGCCGGGCTGCGGGTGCTGCCCTTTGCCCAGATCGAATACGTAGAGTGTACCCAGCATGTGGTCCATTTTCACCTGACCACCGGGGAGGCGGTGGCCTCCCTGTCCCAGCGGGCCCCTTTTTTGCAGCTGGCGGCCCCCCTGCTGGCGGACGGGCGGTTCGTCCAGACCCACCGGTCCTACCTGGTCAACCTGGCGGAGGTCCGGTCCCTGACCCCCGGCGAGGTCCAGACCGCCACCGGGGCGCGGCTGCCCCTGCCCCACGGGCGGGAGGCCGCCGTCCGGCAGGCCCTGGCCCTCTGGCATGGCGGGACCTTCGGCGGGTGAGGGCCGGGTTCAGACCCGGGCCCAGTCCAGCCGGGACCAGCTGGTCAGGAACTGGCTGCTGACGGCCCGGATGGCCTTTTCGTCGGGGGCGCTGGCCGCGTCGGCCACACCGATGACGGTGAAGCCCGCGTCGTGGGCGGTGCGGGCCGCATAGAGCGCGTCCTCGCAGACGACGCACTGGGCGGGGTCACGGCCGCCCATCCGGCTCAGCGCCTGGTAAAAGACGGCGGGCTGGTGCTTGGAGTTGCCGTCCCCCGCCGTCAGGACGAACTGGAACTTGTCCAGCACCCCCAGCCGGCCCAGCACCCGCTCGCACATGAACTGCCAGGTGGCCGAGCAGACGCACATCCGCACCCCCTTGCTCTCCAGCCGGTCCAGCACCTGCTGGACCCCCGGCTTGAGGCTGACCCCGCGGTACAGCCGGTCCACCGCGTCCATGGCGGCCCGGGTGTAGCTGTCGATGGTCAGGGGCAGGTCGTAGGTGGTGATGAGGTACTGGGCGGTCTCCAGCGCGCTCATGGGCAAAAGCACCCGGCCCAGGTCGGGCGCGGGGGTGCGGCCAAAGCCCCGCACCAGCTCATAGGGCACCTCGGCCCAGATGGGCATGCTGTCGGTCAGGGTGCCGTCCATATCAAAGATCCAATAACGATGCTGCATCGTATCCCCCTCTTGCGGCGCCGGATCGCGCCGTTTTCCCCGATTATACACGATGGGACAGGGGTTGTAAAGGGAACCGCCCTCCCTTGTCCGGCGCACAGCGCCGGGCCGGGGAGGGCGGTTCTGCATTTGTCTCATTCGGTCGGGGGGCCCTCCCGGTCGGGCAGGGCGTCCGCCTCCAGCAGGGCTTTTTTGACGCTGAGCAGGTTCTGGGGCCCCATGGAAAAGCTGCGCAGGCCCATATGCAGGTACTGCACCGCGTTGGCCGGGTCCCCCGCCGCCAGGCCGCAGATGCTGACCGGGATGCCCTTGGCCTCGGCGGCGTCCACCGTCATCCGGATCAGCTTGTACATGGCCTTGCTGGTGGGCTGGAAGTAGCGCTCGGCGCTGGTCACCTCCCGGCCGGCCGCGTGGGTGTACTGGGTCAGGTCGTTGGTGCCGATGACGAAGAATTCGCACCCGTGCTTGACAAAGTCCTCGGCGGTCAGGCAGGCCGCCGGGATGCTGAGCATGATCCCGAAGGGCACGTCCGCTTTGTAGGGCACGCCCCGTTCTTCCAGGTTGCTGCGGCAGTGGCCCACCAGCTGCATGGCGTCGTCCCAGTCCACCACGCTGGTCACCATGGGGAACACGATCCGCAGGGGGCCGATGGTGCCGGCCCGCAGCAGGGCGCGGATCTGGTTTTCGAACCGGCGGGGCTGCCGCAGGCTGGACCGGATGCCCCGCATCCCCAGATGGGCGGACTGGTCCCCTTTGTAGACGTTGGAGAGGGTGCGGTCCGACCCGAAATCGAAGGTGCGGACGGTGATGGGCTTGCCCCCCGCCGCCGCGATGCAGGCGGCGTAGTAATAATACTGCTCCTGCTCGTCGAAGGCGTTGCCGGCCAGGATCTGGTAATCGCTGCGCAGCAGCCCCACCCCTGCGGCCCCCAGCTTGAGGGCGCTGCCGATGTCCTCGGGGCCAAAGCAGTTGGCCAGCAGCTCGAAGCCGGCGCCGTCCCGGGTGCGGCAGGGCATGGTGCGGACGGGCGTTTCCAGCACGTCCTCCTCCGCCTGCTGGCGGGAGCAGATGCGGGAGACGGTCTGCTGGCGGGTGTCGGCGTCGGGGTCCAGGATGCAGGAGCCGGTGTCGGCGTCCAGCACCACGATCCGGCCGTCGCAGTCGTCCAGGAAGTCCCGCCCCACCTGGATGATGCTGGGGATGCCCCTTGCCCGGGCAATAATGGCCGCGTGGCTGAGGCTGCTGCCCTCCGAGGTGATGATGCCCAGGATCATCCCCGAGGGGATGCTGAACAGGTCGCTGGGCATCAGCTTGTCCGCCGCCAGGATGACCGGGTGGTCCAGGGTGAGCAGGACCCGGGGCCGGCCGGCCAGGATGTTCACCACCCGCTGGGTGACGTCCAGGATGTCCACGTTGCGCAGCTGCAGGTAGGCGTTGTCGGTCATGGCCAGCAGCTTGTCGGCGTAGCGCTGGCCCACGCGGTTCATGGCCTCGGCCGCGCCGGTGCCGGCCTGTATGTAAGAGCGGACCTCGCCCATAAAGGTGTCGTCCTCCAGAAGCATGCTCTGGAAGGTGAAAATGGCCTGCTCGCTGACGGCCGAGCGCCCGGCCATGGAGTCCAGCTCGTTCTGCGCGATGCGGACCGCCTCTTCCAGCACCAGCTCTTCCTTTTCGGGGCTGTGCTGGCTGCGGTTGAACAGATAGGTCTCCCGCTTGAGCAGGCTGACCTGCCCCAGCACCAGACCCGGCGAGACAGAGATGCCCTGATATTTTTTCATTCGATCACCTCCGGCACCAGCGGCCCCGTCAGCGCCCGGCGGACAAGGGCCTGCAAGAACAGATGGGGCAGCAGCGCGGCCCGGGCGGCCAGCGCGGCGCTCCCTGGATTTTTTTCGCCCCCTTCGAACAGGGGGTCAAAGCCGGCCAGCCGCCCGGCGTCGCAGCCGGCCAGGAAGGCCTGCTCCAGCTCTTCCACCGTATACAGGCGGGCGGGGTCCACCCCGGCGGCCTCGGCGGCGGCTTCCAGGGGGGCCAGAGGCTCGTCTTTCCACCCGGCCAGAGCCAGGGCCAGCGCCGCCGGGAGATGGGCGGCGGGCCACCGCGCCTTGACCGCCTCCTGCAGGGGGTCGAAGCGGGCCCGGAACTCCGCCGCGGCCTGGCCGCTGCCGGGCAGGGCGACCGGATAGGCGTCCCCCCGCACCCGCCCAAAGGCCCGCATGGTGTCGTAATAGCCCAGCTCCATGTTCCGGCGGGCCACCGCGGGGTCAAAGCGGAGGATCTCCCCCAGCTCCCAGTGGCTGCGGATCATGGTGGTGGGCAGGCCGGTGCGGTTGGGCCGGGTGAAGCCCAGCCCCTCGAGATCGACGCAGACCAGCTCTTCCGCGCCCAGCCGCGCGGCCAGGCCGGTGGGCATATTGTTGAAGTAGCCGCCGTCCAGATACTCCACCCCGTCGATGTTGCGGGCGGGCATGGCCGGGTAGCAGGCCGCCGAAGCCAGCAGGTAGTCGGCCAGCTGGCCCCGGGGGATCTCCTCCAGGGTCAGCTCCCGGGGGCGCAGGCCCCGTTTTTCCACCGTCACCAGCCCGAACCGGACCGGCGAAGCCCGCAGCGCCTCCTCGTCCAGCACCCGGGCCACGATCCCCTCCAGCGGGGAAATGTCCAGCCCGCCCTCGGCCACGATCCGGCGCACCGCTTCGCCCAGGGCGCGGGGCCCGGCGGCCGGGTCGGGCAGCTCCATCACGTCCCCGCTGTGGATGGTCAGCCACATATCCCGGGCCGTCTCGTACTGGCCCAGGGCGTACATCGCCCCGTTCAGGCAGCCCACGCTGGTGCCGGTGACGGCCCCGGCCGTCCAGCCCAGTTCGTCCAGCGCCCGCCAGACCCCGATCTGGTAACTGCCCCGGGCCCCGCCGCCGGCCAGCACAAGCCCGCGGCAGACTTTGGTCGCCGTATCCATCTTGCAGCCCTCCCCTGCGGGGGCGGTGTACCGCCCGTTGATTCTGTATCTAGTATAACATAAATTCTTGAATTTTCTGCCACCCGTACCGCAGACAAACTGCACAAAGTTAAGGGAGAACGCGGGAAGGTGGTATGCTAGAGGGAATCCTCTCAGTCTCGCTTCGCTCGCTCCCCTCTCAGGCGCTTCGCGCCAGCTCTCCCGCGGGGAGAGCCAAGCGTACGCCCGTAATATAGAGGGGAGCTTTGTGGTAAGGTAAACTTTTTGCAGCTTTGCCTTACCACTTACTTCGCCAACACCAACGCACGTGCTCTTGGCTCCCCCTGCGGGGGAGCTGGCACAGGGTGCGCAAGCGCCCTGTGCCTGAGAGGGGAGTAAACAAACAATGCGGGGGCCGGCTTTCGCCAGCCCCCGCAGAGGGACCCTATCTTTCGTGACGCAAAAGTTCTTTTGTTTTGGTGCGATCAACAACAGAAGGAACATTGGTTAGACATTCCCCTTTGTCGTCACATCGGATGGGTGTATACCCGGGCCCTGAGCGGTCTCTTGCTCAAGGTCCCTTATATCACTCCGGCTATGGTGCCGCCGGGGCGTTATAAGTAACACAATTCGTTGAGCCTGTCTAAATTAGACACCCAGCACGCGGTTGATCTCAACAGCAACAAAGGTCACACCAAAGGTGGTATCGGCATCAACAAAAGTCTTGCTGGTGGAAGCCACAGAGCAAGTGTAGTGGTAGTTGACCTCGTCCTCGCCACCATTGTTGATATTAGTCACATCGAAGCTAGTAACCAGATCTTCCATGTCGTCGTCAATCAGGTCAGAGAGCTGCTCAATGATGTTGGTCATCTGAACACCGCTGTCAACAGCGAACAGCATAACAGTGTTGTAGTTGTTCTCATTATACTGAGCATTGTTGGGGTTCAGACCATCAACAGTAACACGCACACCATCAAAATTACCAACAGCGGCAGCCATATCAACATCCACATCCATGTCGTCTTCCAGAACGCCGACAGCTGCAGTAACAGAAGCCCAATTCTGCACATCGCCAAGATAGGTAACACCAGTAAAGTTAATACCGAAAGCATTGTTAATGCTGTTATCACCAATGTTGCCCACAGCGTGCTTCAGAGCATTGTTCAGAGCAGTGCTGTCCGCAAAAGTGACCTTAGAATTGGTCAGATCAGATGCCTCAGCGCCCAGCTGAGCAGACAGACCAGTGGGAGTGGTGTTGTCAACCGGGGGAGTAACGGTGCTGTTCGAATCGCCCTCACCGCAAGCAGTCAGCATGCTGACGGCCATGATGCCAGCCAGAGCCAGAGAAACAATCTTATTGAGTTTCATAATGAATTTTTCCTCCTTATGGTGTATAAAAGATAGAGACCCAAAACAGG
>LBJMR02800__coassemble_362_pt1 | contig 35715 bp, 35 predicted proteins | sample LBJMR02800__metabat2_high_PE_009 | metagenome-assembled genome bin LBJMR02800
CACAAAAACAAAAATCCCACGGAGAACCTTTCGATTCTTCGTGGGATTTTGGTGCGATGGAAGGGACTCGAACCCCCGGCCTACTGATTCGTAGCGCAAGTCAGGGGTAATTCCTCCATTATGCCGCCCGCCGTAAAACACAAAATTTTATCGATAATAAGTAATTTGCCCGAATTCATGTTTCACATCCACTGGTAAATTTTGCACCTGTTGTCAACCATTGTACAGGGTGAAACCGTGCAGATTCCGTGCAGAAACCGTGCAGGACAATTTTAGAAACTCGGAAGCAATTCACACACAAATGACTTGACGGCATTGTTTTGGGTGGCCATTTGCTGTATGTTATTTTATGTTTTCTTTCAGATCGCACGGAATCCTTTGCCGATGATCTCGCTGGAGTTGACAATAGTCAGAAAAGCCCCGGGATCGGTGCGGCGCAGAAAATCCCGCAGCTGCAGGGCCTGGCGGCTGGTCAGCGCCACCATAATGGCGGTTTTGGGCTCCCGTGTATAGGAACCGGTCACAGATTCTTCAGTCGCAGTACGGTTCAGGGTGTGGAGGATAAATTCCCGCACCTCATCCGGCTTTTGGGAAATGATGGTGCAGACCTTGCGCAGGTTCAGACTCTCGATGGCAGTATCTACAATCGTACACTTTGCGGCCACCCCCAAAATACAGTATAAGCCGGTTTTGGGGCCAAACAGACATGCTGCCCACAGAACGATCCCCAGGTCACTGATGAGCAGTGCTCGTCCAATTTCAAACCCAAAGTATTTGTGCAGGATCATGGCGATGATCTCGGTGCCGCCGGTGCTGGCCCCAATATTGAAGATCAGGCCGCTGGCTGCCGCCGGGAGAAAGATGGCAAAGCAGAGCTCGAGAAACGGGTCGTCGGTGATGGGTTCTGTGACCGGCCAGAGGGTCTCGAACAGGCTGCAGAAAGCAGAGAGCATGACCGAGGAATAGAGGGTCCATCCCATCACGCTTTTGCCCAGGAACAGAAACCCCAAAAGGAGCATCCCAAGGTTTGCGGCCCACATAAAGGTGCCTACCGAAATTCCTGGAAAAACCGACGCCAGCACGATGGACAGGCCTGTCGCACCGCCGAATACAAAGTTGTTGGGGGTACAGAAGAAATTCAGGGTGACAGCGTACAGCAGCAGGCCGACGTTCAGCAGAAAAAAGGTCTTTCCAAACCGTCCGCAATCTTCCCGCGTAAAGCGGATGGAAAACTTGTTGGAATGAGTCATAACTTTTCGATCACCTCGGAAAGGCTATTCAGGATTCCATGGGCAGTGCTCTGGTCCATCTTTTCGCCGTGGCGGGGGCGCAGAGCATAGACGGTCATCCCTGCATTTTTGGCGGCCGCAATGCCGGTGGGAGAATCCTCCACCGCAAAGGCGGTTTCCGGGGTGAGACCCAGCGCGGCCATGGCCCGCAGATAGATCTCAGGGTCTGGCTTATGGGCAGTGCACTCCTCCCCGCTGATGACGTAATCCACAAGGCCGGTGACCCCGGCCGCCTCCATAAAACGGCGGATGGCTTTCTGATCCGAGGAGGAGGCAATGGCCACCCGAAGACCCCGCCGGTGCAGCTCTTCAAACAAGGGTTTGACCTGGGGGTCCGCCAGCTTGCGGTAATCCTCCGGGTGGAACCGGCGGTAAGCCCGGTAGCCCTGGAGCATCTGCTCCCGCAGCTCGGCATCGCCGGGGACCAGCGTCTCCCAGATGGCCTTTTCGTTGGAGCCCACAAAATCCACCCCCCGGGCCCCGGGAAAATCCATCCGGTCCAGATAGGCCTCCCGGCGGCACTGGTAAAAGTGCTCGGTGTCAGCCAGCACCCCATCCATATCAAAAACAACGCCCTGTATCATAGTTTCTCCCTTCCCCAGCCCGGCAGGCCGGTCCTTCCTCCCAACAAAAAGGGGGAGGGGGCTGCGGACAGCCGCCCTCCCCGGGGAGGAACTCTATGTAATAAGATGTGATGCGATTAGTACTCCAGCTTCCACATATAGCGGCGCTTGGTCAGCGGGTGCTGGCGGACGTAGCTCAACTCCTCAGCGTAGACGCGGAAGACGGCGGTGTGGAGCATCGGATCAAAGAAGGTGGCCACATTGGAGGGAACCACCCCGCCCAGGCCGTAGTCCTTGGCGTCCACCACAGTGGTCAGAGCGTCGAACCGGTTCAGGAAGGTCAGAGCGCGGGCATCCACCGAGCGGGTCTTGCCGTCGTTCATCAGCAGGATGAAGGGGACGTCCTTGTCCACGATCTCGAAGGGGCCGTGGAAGAATTCGCCGGAGTGGAAGGAGCCGGAGTTGATCCACTGCATCTCCATCATCAGGCAGATGGAGGTGGAGTAGGCCACCTCAGCGGAAGCGCCGCTGGACATCACATAGACGACCGGAGCATCGGCGTACTTGACCGCGAACTCCTTGGCGGCCTTGCGGGCGGCGTTGGCGCTGTTCTCGGCCAGCTCAAAGATGGCGTCGAAGCCGGCCAGCATCTGCTCGTAGATGGGGCAACCCTCGGTCTGCTGCATCAGCTCGACGGCCAGAGCCATGACGTAGCCCATCTTCTCCAGCTTGGCGGCGTAGTTGGCCTCGAAGCCGTGGACGATGACGTGGTCTGCGTCCTTGGTCAGGGCGGAGCCTGCCGCATGGGTCACGCTGACCACGGTAGCTCCGGCCTCTTTGGCCACTGCGTTGGCGCGGACGGTCTCGGGGGTGGTGCCGCCCAGAGAAGCGGAGATCACGACGGTGTTCTCCCCCAGCCAGGCGGGAGTATCGGTGTTGAACTCATTGGCGGTGAAGTGGTAGGCCCGCAGTTTCTTTGCATTGTGGTCCAGGAAATATTTGCCGGGGTAGAGCTCTGCCTTGGAAGCGCCGCAGCCCACAAAAACCACATTTTCCACGGTGTGGCGGGAAACGATATCGGCCACAATGTTCTTCACGTTGTTCATATCAATGTTATACATGGTTTTTTCTCCTTTTTTAGTTCTTATAATATAAAGAGGTTGCACAAAGCGAAAGGAATGGGTTATCTCAACCGGGCAGTCCGGTTAGACCAGGAGACCGAGGGCGTTGACCACAATGCCGCCCACAATGCAGGTCAGCAGCAGCCAGCCGGTGCCGACCTTCTTTTTGATCAGGGTGTACATGCCCATCACGATAGCCAAATCAATAGCGCAGGGCAGAATCGTGTCAATGATGTCCTGAAGGACCAGGCCTGTGGACTCAAAGGCAATGGGGGTGGTCAGACCCACCATGCTGGCTACCATGGCTCCGATGACCATCAGGCCCACGATGCCGCAGACGTACATCATCTTGTCCATCATGCCGCCCTGGAGGTTAGTCAGGTACTTGCTGCCGGTGGTATAGCCGATCTTGCCGCAGAACCAGGTCACCACAAAGGAAGGCACAAAGGAGATCAGCATGGCCAGGATGGGCCCCAGAATGCTGCCCTGCTGGGCCAGCTGGATGCCCAAGCCGAAGGCGATGATCCGGACGGTGCCCTGGAAGAAGCTGTCGCCGATGCCGGACAAGGGGCCCATCAGGGAGGTCTTCACCGCGTTGATGGTGTCGGGGTTGAAGTTTTCACGATCAGCCGCATACTGCTCCTCCATGCTGGCCGCCAGGCCCAGGGCAAAAGCGCTGGTCTGGGGAGTGCAGTTATAGAAAGCCATGTGCCGCTCATATGCTTCCTTTTTGCGGGCCAGCTGTTCGGGGTCTTTCTCGTTGGGATACAGCCGGTCCAGGGTGGGGGCAATGCCGTACAAAAAGCCCATGTTCATCTGACGTTCGTAGTTCCAGCTGGCCTGGATCGCCCAGGAGCGCCACAGGAACTGCCAGAATTTTTTGTTATCGCTTACCTTTGCGTTGCTCATTGCTCGCATCCTCCTTTACAAATCATCATCATCTTCCAGCGGGTCGTAATCCTCTGCGGACGAGGCATTGCCGGCCATGGCGGGAGCCGCGCCGCCCCGGAACTTGAGCCCGGAAAGGATGATGGCCAGAATAACGGCAAAGATGGCGATGGCCGTCATGCTCAGGCCCAGGTAACCCACCAGGAAGAAGCCCAGCAGGAAGAACACGGTTAGCTCCTTGTTGAGCATGCTGGACATCAGCAGTGCAATACCGTAAGCGGTGAGGAACTTACTGCTCAGGTTCAGGCCGTCGGTCAGCCAGGCGGGGATCATCTCCACCACCTTCTGGACAAAATCGGTGCCCAGATAGACAGCCAGGAAGATGGGGACAAAGTACATCAGGCTGTAAAGCAGGGTGCCCCAGAGGATGTGCATACTGCGGGCCCGGGCGAACTTGCCCTCCTCGATGGCATGGTCGGCAACATGGGTCAGGTTGGACAGGATGGTACGCATCAGTACGCCCAGCATTTGGCCCAGCACCGCGATGGGAATGGCCAGCGCCAGAGAGGTCTCCACCGAGGCGTCGGTGAGGATCGCGAAGGCAGAGCAGATGATGGCGGCCATATTCATATCCGGAGGTGCAGCCGCGCCGATGTTGACGATGCCCAGGCTCATCAGCTCGATGGAAGCGCCGACGGTCAGGCCCACCGGCAGGTTGCCCAGCAGCAGGCCGACGATGGTGCAGGTGATGAGCGGCCGCTCGAAGTTCAGGCGGCCCAGCAGGCGGCTGTCCAGAATGCAGAACACGCCTACCAGACCCAGGACGAGGGATGTAACAAACATGGATCGATTCCTCCTTTGGATTTAGCACTGTGAGCTCACAGGCTCAGCATCTCTTTTTTGTGGCTGGGGGTCTGCTGCATGTAGATCTTCACCCCGCGGGAGAGCAGCTCTTTTGTTTCTGCGGCTTCTGCGTCGGTCATAAAGATGGCCTGGCCGTACTGCTTGGCCCCGGCGCGATTGGCAAGGCCGCCGTAGTTGATTTCGGTGATATCAGGGTTAGCATCACAGAAGGCCTTGAGGGTGGCCACGTTGCCGAAGATCATCATGATGTTTTCATCCAGCTGCCGAACTTTCGGCATCTTGGCCAGGGTTTTCTCCAGAGTGAAGATGTTCAGCCGGACGCCTGCAGGTTTGGACAAGGTCAGAGCAGACTTTTTCAGCTCGTCGGTTGCCGCATCATCATCCACCACAATGATCCGCTGCGCGCCGGTGTGGCCGGTCCAGGCAAAGACGACCTGCCCATGCAGCAGGCGGTAATCCAGGCGTACCAGTTTGATCATAAGTCATCCTCCTCTTCGGACAGCGTCTCCATTAGCGTGCGGCAGTTCACAATCTGGCTGCGGGCCTGGTTCATGAAATCTTCCAGCTCCTCACTGGAAATCTCCTCGTCACAGCTGGCCAGATTGAGGGCCAGACAGGCATTGGTGCCACAGATCACCGTCAGGTGCGGGTAATCGGCCAGCAGGGTCATCATGTCGTTGTTGACGCTGCCTCCCATCACATCCGTCAGAACATAGACCTTGTCTGCTGGGTCAAACCCATCCAGCAGTCGACGGGTGCCTGTTGTGATAGGTTCCGTTTCATCCCGGGTGGTGGCCACTGCATGGACGTTGGGCAGGTCGCCCAAAATCAGTTCCAGGGTGTTTTTGAGCCCTGCCGACATCCCTCCATGGGAAGCCAAAATAATTTGATTCATCCGTGTCTCCTTTCTCTTGATTTGCTCTGCCCAGCCAGCGCCAGGCAGATTGTGTAGTATGACGCCTCAATTCATTACATTCGTTATAGACGTCATAATCGTCATGTACATAATAGCACTTTTGAAACGATTGTCAAGTTATTTTTGAAACATTTTCTATCTTTGTCAGATATGACAATAATCGGCCATTTTCTTGGTGAAAATAACGAACGTCCAGGTTTTCCTTTTTCTGCTTACTCATTGCTCAAAAAGAAAGGGCCCAGCCCCCTTTCTTTTCAAAAGGGGCCAAGCCCAGACTGTCCATCTTAACTTTCACAGCTCAAACATATACCGGCTGCCCACATAATATTGACGGCCGATCAGCAACGGTTTCCCGTACTGGTCTACAAAATAGACATTCAGAAACAGCAGTGGATCGCCCAAAGGAACATTCAACTCCTGGGCCTGCTCCGCCGAGGCCCGGGTAACTTCGATGGTGCGGTGTTTTGTGTCTTCCGGCCAGCGCCCGCTCAAGGTGCGGATGTTTTTAAAAGCGGAAGTATCGTTCCACTCCATCTGCATCAGACCCCTAAACTCCTGGTAAGGAAAAAATAGATTTTCCTCAAAAATGGGGCGGGCGTCTGCGGTCCGCACCCGCTTGATGTAGAGCAGTAAATCATCCTCGCCGCAGCCAAAAAAGGCCCGCTCGTCCTCTCGAACAGGCACGATCTTCCGGTCCAGCAGTCGCGCCCCAGAGACCATCCCCGACTTCCGGCAGGTCTCAGAAAAACTTTCCATCTTGTTGCCTCCCGTCATCTTGCGGTGAATCCGAGGCGTACTGACGAAAGTTCCCCGTCCCTGCATCTTGACTAGATACCCTTCGTTGCACAGTTCCTCCACTGCTCGGCGGACGGTGATACGACTGACTGAATACTCGGCGCTCAACTCGGGTTCAGCCGGGATTTTTTCATTGGGTTTGTATTTGCCTCGTTCGATGGCAGCCTTAATATCCTCCTTGATTTGCTGATAGAGAGGAACCACATTGGAATCCGGCATGATATGCTCCTTTCTGTTTGAATCCGGATCGTGCAGAAAACTCAGTCACCTGACGTTATAGATGTTATATCTAATTAGGATGATACAAAGTTTTCACAGGTTTGTCAAGTTGAAACTTGAACATTCTTCATCCGGTGTCCTGTAACCATCGGTGTCTTCAGGATGAATCGCCGGTTTACACGCGATTTCCTGAATAAGGCCGTGCAACGGGGAATGTCGTGGCATGGCCGGCAAAGGGCGTCAGCCCTTTGAGTCGGAAGAATCCAAAGAAACTGCGCCGGGGTTTCGTGGCACACGACTTTGGGTACAAAGTCTAGTGTGTTATACCTTTGTGCAGCAGACGGCAGCTGGGGGGAGCTATCCCGCCCCGCTCCCATGGCGTGAAAGGTGCCCCTGTGGGGCAGCAGAAACGGCAAAGAAAGGCTGACAGTTTGTGCCTAAAAGCACAGGCTGCCAGCCTTTTGCTGTCTGCGGAACAAAGGTATATAAAGCCCCGCCGCGGCGGATTCATTCGTTTTCTTCCGGTTTTCCTTTGGCGTTTTCCCTACTCTTGTGGACGTTGTACTGGTTCTTGCACTGGGGACTGCAAAAGGTAGTGTTGACATGACTGCCCAGAAATGCTTTCTGGCAATTCTTACACAGCCGCAGGGGATGTTCCTCGTCCGCCAGCATGAAGCTGAACATCATCTGGACACCCAGCAGCAGGGAGTGAAAATCCCAGTAAATGGTGGGCTTGTCCAGCAGCTCGATATGGTAGCTGGGGGCAATCCCGCCGAACGCAGCCATTGCTTTTTGGTACAATTCCCGGGTGTCTTGATCTATTAGACGGTAGTCCTGGTAGTACAAGATAGAGGTGGTCAGTGTAAAGGCCCAGTCCTTGAACTGCTGGGCGACCCAGTCATAAGGCTCCGCATACTGCCGCTGAAAGCTCATAGTTTTTGCCATTGGTTCATCCATAAAGGTCATGGTCAGGGCAACCATCGTCCGGTCCCCAGAAACCTTCCAGGCGGATTCAATTCCTCGTTTCACCAAGTCCAGCTGGTCAAAGGGATAAAACAAAGCCAGATATCGGTCGGTGTCCATGAATTCCTCTTTGAGAAAATGATTCTTCGGCAGGTAAACTGCCTCATAGTCCATAAAGGCCGGCGTGGTGGGCAGGGCGGTCATCAATCCCAACAAACCATACCGGGTAACAAACTCCAGCACCGCCCGCTCCACTTCCGCCGCCGCTCTGCGGCTCATCATCAGCATTCCAACATTCAGGGCGTCCAGCACGATGTCTGGAACCACTTTAAGAGGGTTGTAAACCTCCGGCTTTGCGTCTTTGCCGGGGGTGATGTACCGTTTGCCGCCTTTTGCCGTTTTCAGCTCGTAGTGATCGTACCGCACCCAATGGGAACGCGACTGCTCAAACAGATTCTTCATTCTGTATTTACTCCCCCTCAGCCGTCCCTGCCATCAGGGGCGGTTTTCTTTTTCTGCGGTTGTTCTTATTTTCCCGCCGAATCATAGCATCTTTGCCTTGTTCCTCTGCGAGGGCTGAATATTCCTCTATAAATTGGCGTTCCCGCAGGGTCAGACTTTCACCTCGCTCCCGTTTACTATGTAGGTAGTCAAACATCTGTCGCTGTAAGTTTTTATGAATGGTTTTCCGCAGTTTTCGGATATTGCGGTCGGACTGCTCACGGGCTAAGGCAAGCTGGGTGGCACTCCACAGCCTCAGGGAAAGAAAGTACAGAACTTCCTTGTGATCCTCGCTCAGTTCCTCAATCATACGCGAGATAAATGGATCGGCGGTCAGCTGGTGCATCTCATAAGGGCAGTTAAATAGGATATCCAGAAAGTTTCCGGCCATTATCTGCCGGTACGCCGTGTCATTCATCCACCTGGGGATAAGCTTAGGTTCCGAAACAGCCTGATAGTCCAGCGGCAAGTCTCCCCGAAGGTGTTCGTAACTCCGTTCCCGGCGCTCCCGGTTCTGGTCCAGCTTGTCCCACTCCTTTATCACCACAGAAAAGTCCGCCTCAGTCCGGGCAGCTTCCTCCAGACGCCGAACCGCCTCCGCCCGGATTTCCCGTTTCAGCCGCTTTTCACTGGTTGGCGCGGCTTCTTCCTCCTCGGTTTCCAGCTCTACTTCATCATGGAGGGGGTGCTCGTCCTGCTCCAGGGCGCTTTCCAGCTCGATCTGACGTTCCGCCGCTGCATCTCGTTCCAGCGTCTCATTCGTCAAACTGATGCCGGATTCATCGTCCCATCCAAACAAGTCACCTTCGATATCCAAAAGTTCATTCTTGTTCCGATACGCCATACCCCCCACCTCACTCCAAAAAATTTTTTGATAATTTTTAAAAAATGGTTCCGTTTTGCACCCCGGATTTCTCCTATTAGTGAAAGGGTAGCTCCGAATCGGGTTACAGCCCATATCCGGGTTACAGTTTATGGAACTTTTTCTGATTATACATTGAAGGCCCTCCCGGGCTCAAGAAGAAAAAAGTCGAAAGGAGAAGTCAGGCTTTATTTTTTCGCAGAAGGAGGTATGGAACGAAATGTTACGCATCCAATTCACTCGTCAGGGACTCAGGTGTGCCCCGAAACGAGGTACACCTCTATCCATGGCGAAGTACTGTATCCCTGCCCACAAGATGCCAGAACAGCGAGGTGCAAATGAATCTTTTTAAAACTGTAAAGGAATCCGTCACTGTCAAGCAGGCCGCAGCCTTGTATGGCTTACCCGTCACGTCTACCTGGATGGTCCGCTGCCCTTTCCATGAGGACCATACCCCCAGCATGAAGCTGAACGACACCTATTATTACTGCTTTGGCTGCGGCGCCACCGGGGATGTCATCGACCTCACCTCCCAGTTGTTTGGCCTCAGCAGCTTCCAGGCAGCCCGGAAGCTGTCCCAGGACTTCGGACTCAGTCCGGACAAGCCCCCATCCGGTGCAATTGCTCTGCCCAAGCCAGCCGCTGCCCTTTCGGATACCCAGCAAGAGGATATTGCCTACTGTCTCCGGGTCCTACACGACTACCGCGACCTGTTGATTCGGTGGCAAACAGAGTTTGCTCCCCTCTCCCCAGAGGAACCGCTGGACGAGCATTTTGTAGAGGCTCTGCACATGATGTCCGTTGTGGACGACCTCATTAATTGCCTGGCCTACGGACCGGCCTCCAAGAAGACAGCCGCTGCCAAGCGCCTGCTGGACGGTCAGCTTCTGCCGATGGTCGAATCCCGCCACAATACCCTGGACAGAGAGGAGGCTGCATGAAAAACAAGAAATATTGGCCCAGCTCCAATGACCCGGTCTGGCTGGAAGAAGGCTATCGGATCAACGAATCTGTTTTCTGTGAGACCTTCATTTCGACCCACAAAATTGTTTTCTGCAATGGTTTCTTCTTTACCGAAGATGGCCGGGTAACGGACGAGATGCCTCTGCGGAGTACCATCTATGCGGAACTGAGGGACTACGCCAGCAACAACGTGGCCCGCAAGGTGGGCAGTATTCTGGACTTGCTGAAGCTCTCTGCCCAGGTGGAGGACTTCCGGCCAGTCACCCACTGCATCTACCTGGCCAATGGCACCCTGAATCTGAACGGCAGCTTTCAGGAGGGCAAACCGGAAGTGGTCCGCAACCGGCTGCCGGTCCGATACAACCCCAAAGCTGCCCAGCCCACTCACTGGCTGCGGTTCTTGTCTGACCTGCTCTACCCTGAGGACATCCCCACGGTCCAGGAGTTTATCGGTTACTGCCTCATTCCCAGCAACAAGGGCCAGCGGATGATGGTAATCAAGGGTCGGGGCGGTGAAGGCAAGAGCCAGATCGGCGTGGTTCTGTCCAGGCTGTTCGGCACTAATATGAAGGATGGCAGCATCGGCAAAATCTCTGAGAACCGTTTTGCCCGGGCCGACCTTGAACACATCCTGCTCTGTGTGGATGACGATATGCGGATGGAAGCCCTGCGGCAGACCAACTACGTCAAGTCCATTGTCACTGCCCAGGGCCAGATGGATCTGGAACGGAAAGGCAAGCAGAGCTACCAGGGCTGGATGTATGCCCGGCTGCTGGCTTTCAGCAATGGAGACTTGCAAGCCCTGTACGACCGAAGCGACGGCTTCTATCGGCGGCAGCTGGTCCTGACCACCAGGGACAAGCCCGCCGACCGGGTAGATGACCCTGACATCGCCGAGAAGATGGCCGCCGAGGCCGAGGGAATTTTCCTGTGGGCTTTCGAGGGGTTGCAGCGTCTGGTCAGGAACGGCTTCAAGTTTACTGAGAGTGACCGCGCCCGGCAGAACCGGGAGCTGGTCAAGCGGGACAACAACAACTTCTTCGATTTCATGGAGGCCGAGGACTATATTCGGCTCAAGGCGGATGCCTGCATTAGCTCCAAAGACCTCTATACCATTTATAAGATGTGGTGTGAAGAGAACAACCTGGTAGCCCTGAAAGCCCGGAGCTTCAGCGATGCCGTGATTGCCAACCTGAAAAAGTACAACCTGGAGCACACCAACAACATCGCCAACTCAGCAGGCCGCCGCGTATGGGGCTATCTGGGAATCGAAGCTCTGGTCCGGCCTGAGATGCCCTCTTCTCCCTGGGGATAAAACTGTATATGGGAGAACTTGGCCTTTTCGCTATGTACGTATGTACGAGGCCCGTACAGACGCATTTAGCGAAAGGCTTCAGGGGGCGTAACCGTTTGTTACTCCCTTGAAGTGGTTGTGACCAAATTGGTCACAACCAAGTTAAAACGCTCCAAGTCAGATGGATGTCGTGCTTCACGACACCCTCATCCTGCCAGCAAGGGGTCGGCGAGTCACCGACCCATATTTTTATGATTGAAGTGGCTGTTCCCATTTTGGGAACGGCCAAAATCTTGTATAAGAGGAAACTTGGCCTTTTTGCTATGTACGTATGTACAAGTTCTGTACGCACGTACATAGCGAAAACCCTAAAACGCACCATATACACGAATCATTTACGACACTAAAGTGGTTGTGGACATTTTGTCCACAACCACACAGGTTTGTCCGAGTTGTCACGGCGACAACTCGGTTTTGATGGCACTGGACAAAATGTCCAGTGCCACCGCTTCTCGCAAGGAATCTTTAACGGTCTGAAGTAGGTATGGACAAAATGTCCACATTCTTTTTATTGTATAACCTTTTCGGAAGTGCATCTGCTTTGGTCCAATCCTTGTAATCAAGTGGTCAAAATGACCACTTGATCTTGTACAACAGAAGTTCGCGGTAGATGTGAGAAAATCAACGGACAGATTTTGTCCGTTGATTTTCTGGAATACCGAGATGTTCACCTCCCAGCGCTATGTACGCATCAACCCCTGTACGCACGTACATAGCGAAAAGCCCAAAACGCGCTATATACGCAATCCTTTATGGCACTGAAGTGGTCTGGGTCAAAACGGCCCAGACCACCAAGTTCCGATCGAGTTCCCATTTTGAGCACTTGATTTTTGGGTTGTGTTCAAATTGAGCACCACCTCGATCATCAAAGCCTATCCATCTACACGAATGAAAGGAGTTTGTACTATGCCCGTCATCAATACGATTGAATTGCCAAAAAGGAGGGCCGCCATTGAGCCAACCACAATACGCCATCATGCGCTTCGCCAAGTACAAGGGGCCGGAGATCACCAACATCGAGGCCCATAACGAACGCAGAAAAGAAAAATACGCCAGCAACCCCGACATCGATCTTTCCCGCAGCAAGCACAACTTCCACCTGATCGAGCCGCCCCAACGTTACCGGGCTGAGGCTGAGCGCCAGATCAGCGCCGCTGGATGCCGCACCAGAAAAGACAGCGTTCGGCTTGTAGAGATCCTGTTCACCGCCACGCCGGAGTTCTTCAAGGGCAAGAAGCTGCCCGAAATCCGGCAGTATTTTGAAGAAGCACTCCACTTCCTGGAGCAGTATCAAGCCAAAGAAACAATCATCTCCGCCGTGGTGCATATGGACGAGAAGACGCCCCATATGCACCTTTCTTTTGTCCCCTTGACGCCAGATGGGAGACTCAGCGCCAAAGAAATCGTGGGCAACAAAAAGAAACTGAGCTGGTGGCAGGACAAGTTCTGGGAGCACATGGTCGTCAAATACTCCGACCTGGAACGTGGCGAGAGCGCCAGCCAGACAGGCCGCGACCATATCCCGCCCCGTATCTTCAAGGAGATGACCCGCCTGACCAAGCAGCGCCAGAAGCTGGACCAGCTGCTCGCTGGCATCGGTCCCTTGAACGGCAAGAAGCGGGCCACCGAGATTTCCGAATTGCTGGATGTTTATATCCCAGCTGTGGAGAAGATGCGGACACAGCTGAAAAAGTACAGTACAGCCTTCACCAGTACCAAGGCCGAGAATGAGAAGCTCAAGAAGAAAAACAAAAAGCTCTCGGAGTCCCTGGACGAGGCGACTCACGAGAGCGTGTTGAAGCAGCTGAAAGATGCCAAGCTCCAGCGGGAGTATCAGGAGGCCCTCGCGATTCTGGAGCGGATACCGCCGGAAGTTTTGGAAGAATACGCAAAGCCCAAAGCCGCTCACCATACCGCGGAACTTTGAATCAAAAAGGAGAAATGCCATGAAGAATGTTTGTAAGAACGATTATTTTAACACCAAGACCTTGCCAACCGCCCCCATTCCCGGTACAATGGAGTTGGTCACCCAAAACAATGCCGTCAAGTCTCCCATCTCTGACCTGAAACAGCCCGAGTCGAAAGCTTGCGTGTACACGGTGGAGGAAGTAGCGCAGATGCTGGCCATCAGCCTGCGCTCTGCTTACAACTTCTGCAACACCACCGGCGAGTTTCGTGTCCTTCGGGTAGGCGGAAGTATCCGCATTCCCAAGGACAGCTTCGACGCCTGGCTGTTCCGGGCCGCTTGATCAAGGAGGCACAGTATGGCATATATCACCAAACGCGGCAGCTCCTACAGCGTCCGCTACACCTATCTCGATGAGCACGGCAAAAACTGCGACAAATGGGAGAGCTTTCCCACCAAAGAGGAGGCGATGAACCGCAAAAAGCAGGTGGAACACGAGCTGGCCAGTGGAACCTTCCTGATTCCGTCCACTATAACGGTCGGTGAATTCCTGATGAACTGGCTGCCCAAGCAGTGCACCAAGCACAAGTGGGCTCCCAAAACCTACCAGTCCAACCTGTCCACCATCCAGAATCTCATCCTCCCCTATATCGGCAGCTTTGAGATGCAGAAGCTGAAGCCCTATCATCTGGAGAACCTGTACAGTACCCTGAGTAAAACGCCCTGTGGACAGTATATTGAGGGAAAAAAGCAGAAGCTCACCCCCAAGCAGAAACAGCGTCTGCTGTCCGGCACCACCATCCACGAGGTTCATCGTCTGCTTCACACTGCGTTCCTCTATGCGGTGGAATGGGGAATCCTTCTGAAAAGTCCCGTCCCCCTGGAAGGCCCCAAAAAGACCACCCAGGAACGGAGTATCTGGACCGTGGACGAAATGCGGGCGGCCCTGGCCAGCATGGAGGACCCCATCCTCCACCTGGCAGTCCACCTGACCCTGGTGGGTGCGCTGCGGGAAGGGGAGGTTGCAGGACTGACCCCGGAGGACATCGATTTTGACGCCGCCGGTGGGGTCGGCACGTTCTCGGTCAACAAATCCATGCAGCGCATCCAGAAAAATGCCCTGCTTCAGGTGAATGGCAACTGTATCATCAAGGAGTTTCCCGATAAACTGGAAGGCAGCAAAACTTCTCTCATCCTGAAAAGCACCAAAACCGAGTCCTCTTGCCGGAATATCTTTCTGACCACTGCTCTCCGGGAGGAACTGAAACACTGGCTGGATAGGCTGAAAGCAGATGAGGCCCGCGCCCCGGACCGCTACCACGACAGCGGAATGCTGCTTCGCCTGCCCAATGGTCAGGCCGTGGAGCCCGTTCTGATCCGCAAGAAGTTTCTCAAATGGCAGGACGCTCACCCGGAGTTCCCCCGCATCGTCTTCCACGGGCTGCGGCATTCCAGCGCCACCTACCAGCTGATGATCTCGGGCGGCGACATCAAGGCGGTGCAGGGGACCACCGGTCACGCCAGTGCGGATATGCTGGTGAACACCTACGCTCATATCCAGCAGTCCTCCCGTGTAGAGCTGGGCAAAAAGTTTGAAAGTGGCTTCTATGCCAAGCCCGACACCCCCAGCCCGCAGGCTGTACCCGCCGCAGGCGAACCTACCATCTCCATGACGGCTCTTTTGGAATTGCTCAAGGATGCTGACCCGGAAATGAAGGCAAAACTCCGCCTGGCACTGTTGACCTAAATGCAAAAAAGGGCACGGATTGCAACACAATCCCGCGCCCTACATAATTCAACACACAAAACACGAACCGTGCACTGACCGTGCAAAAACCGTGCAGCTGTGTTGCAAAAAACAAAAAAGCCATGAAATCTTTCGATCTCACGGCGTTTTTTGGTGCGATGGAAGGGACTCGAACCCCCGGCCTACTGATTCGTAGTCAGTCACTCTATCCAGCTGAGCTACCAACGCATACGTTCCGTTTGTGTTCTGTCCGGAACGAGATATATTCTACCATCTGCGGGGCCGTTTGTCAACTGTTTTTTGAAAAAAATTTTGGCGGGTCCCCGGCAGGCGCCGGAAAGAGGGCGGAGCGGGCCGGGAAGGCCGGTTCATACCCCGCCGGCCTCGGCGGCCAGACGGCGGGCGATGGCCCGGCCGGTGGGGGTGGCGGCCAGGCCGCCCAGGCCGGTCTCCCGCAGGTCGGGGGAGAGCTGCAGCCCCACCCGGCCCATGGCGTCGATCACCTCGTCGCAGGGGATGGCGCTGTCGATGCCGGCCAGGGCCATGTTGGCGCAGGCCACGGCGTTCACCGCGCCCACCACGTTCCGTTTCACGCAGGGCACTTCCACCAGGCCGGCCACCGGGTCGCAGACCAGGCCCAGCAGGTTGCCCAGGGCCATGGCGGCAGCCGCCGCGCAGGCGGCGGGGGTGCCCCCTTTCAGGTAGCACAGGGCGGCGGCGGCCATGGCGCTGGCGGCCCCCACCTCGGCCTGGCAGCCGCCTTCGGCCCCGGCCAGGGTGGCCCGGGCGGCGATCACCTGCCCGAAGCCGGCCGCCACATACAGCGCCTCGCAGATCGCCTCGTCGCCGGCCTCGCCGGCCCGGGCCAGGGGCAGCAGCACCGCCGGCAGCACCCCGCAGCTGCCCGCCGTGGGGGCCGCCACGATCCGCTTCATGCAGGCGTTGCACTCGGCGGTCTTGAGGGCTTCCGCCGTCACTGCCGCCAGGTAGTCGCCGCCCAGCAGCCTGCCTTCGGCGGCCGCCTGCTCCACTTTGGCGGCGTCCCCGCCCACCAGGCCGCTGCGGCTGCGGCGGCCCGGCTCATAGTCCCGGCTGGTGGCCTGCATCATCTGCCACAGGCGGCGCATCTCGGCCCGGCTGGCCTCTTCGGTCAGGCGGCTCTCGGCCAGGTCGCTGCGCAGCACCGCTTGGGCCAGGGTGCAGCCCTGCTCGTGGGCATAGGCCAGCATCTCGGCACAGGATAAAAAGGACATACGCGCTCCCTCCTTCAGCCCCGCAGGCCCCGCGCCTGCCGGTCCATGTCTTCCACTACGATGTCGTAGATCTCCCCCAGGCCGGCGCAGTATTCCAGCACGCGCCAGGGCTCGTTGGTGTGGAAATGGAGCTTGAGGGTGTCCTCATCCCCGATGGTCAGCAGGCAGTCGCCTGCAAAGTGGCTGCGGATATAGTCGTTGACGGCGTCCTCGCCGATGCGGCAGCCGTCGATCAAAAGCTGGGTATCGTATCTGTATTCCATGGTCCGGGTCCTTTCTATGCTTCGTCGTCCACATTCAGGCAGGTGACCTTGCGGATGCCCGGCACCGCCGTCAGCTGGAACTCCAGCGGGGCGGGGATGTGGCTGTCGCATTCCAGCACCATCACCGCCTCGCCCCCCGGGGCCGAGCGGAACACCTGCATGGAGGCCACGTTGATCTGCCGCCGGGCCAGCGCCAGCGCCACCTCGGCGATGCAGCCGGGGGTGTCGTCGTTGTGGATGATGAGGGTGTTGGCGTCCCCGCCAAAGTCGGCGGCCACCCCGTCGATGGAGGTGACCCGGATGCGTCCGCCCCCCACCGAGGCGGCGGACAGGTTCAGCCGGCGGGTGGGCCCTTCCAGGGCCAGGACGGCGGTGTTGGGGTGGGCGGAGCGCAGCTCCACCGGGTGGATGGCAAAGTCCAGCCCCGCTTCCCGGGCCAGGGCAAAGCTGTCGGGCAGGCGGGGGTCGTCCGGCTTCATGCCCAGCAGCCCGGCCACAATGGCCCGGTCGGTGCCGTGGCCCCGGCCGGTGGTGGCAAAGCTGCCGTACAGCCCGATGTCGGCCCGGACAGGCGCCTCGCCCAGAAGCTGGCGGGCCGTCCGGCCGATGCGGGCCGCGCCGGCGGTATGGCTGGAGGAAGGGCCGATCATGACCGGCCCCAGGACGTCAAACAGGCGCATCGCGTGCAAAACCTAGCCTTTCGCTGCAAATTGGGGCGGGCAGAGGGGCCTGCCCGCAGAAAAATCCAATTTTATTATACCGCTTTTGCGCCGAATGTGCTATAATAATTTTAAATTGACTACATCGCGCCCGCATGGGGCCGCACGGAGGGTAACATCGACATGAAACTGGTAAGTGTAGAAACGCCTGAAAAGAACGTCTGCAAAATGACCTTCAGCGCCTCGGCCGCCGAGCTGGAGGAGGCCGCCGAGGCTGTCTATGAGCGCACGCGGGATACCTTTACGATCAAGGGCTTTGCCAAAGGGCAGGCCGACCGCGCCCAGATCGAGGCCGACCGCGGCGAGCATATCTTCTGGTACGACGCCATCAACGACCTGATGGACCGGGACGTCCCCGGCCTGTACGAAAAGGCCCTGGCCGACCACGATCTGACCCCGGTGGACGAGCCCAGCTACGACCTGGTCAGCGTGAAAAAAGAGGACGGCTTCGTGGCCACCGCCACCGTCGCCCTGCAGCCCACCTTCGTGCTGGGCAAGACCCAGGGCTTTGAGGTCAGCTGCACCATCCCCGCCACCACCGACAAGGAGGTGGACCGGGTGATCGAGCGCCGCCGCGCCGGCTTTGCCGAGCTGGTGCCCCACAAGGGCCCCGCCGTCAAGGGCAACATCGTCCACATGGACTACACCGGCTACGTCAACGGCGAGCCTTTCCCCGGCGGCAGCGCCACCAAGCAGGCCATCGAGCTGGGCCGCGGCCGGATGATCCCCGGCTTTGAGGAAGGCATCGTCGGCCACCAGGCAGGGGACGAGTTCGACCTGAACGTCACCTTCCCCGCCTCCTACCACGCCAAGGACCTGGCCGGCAAGGAGGCCACCTTCAAGGTCAAGATCATCGACGTGTGCATCCGCCAGCTGCCGGCCCTGAACAGCGACTTTGCCAAGAAAGCGGGCAAGGTGGACACCATGGAGGAATACCGCGCCCAGATCCACGACCAGCTGGCCAAGCGCAAGCGGACCGCCGCCGTCAACCACGCCCGCAACCAGATCCTGATGATGCTGGCCGACGCCGCCGAAGGCGAGCTGCCCGACATCCTGGTGGAAAACGCCTACCACGCCGAGATGCAGTCCTTCCAGCAGCAGCTGCAGATGCAGCGGATGAGCCTGGACAAGTACCTGGGCCAGGTCCACCAGACCCGGGACGAGTTCAAGGCCACCGTCCGCAAGGTGGCCGAGCGGAACACCCGCGCCCGGATGGCCCTGCTCCAGATCGCCGGGGCCGAAGGGCTGATGCCCACCGACGCCGAGGTGGACGCCCAGCTGGCCCAGCGGGCCGAAATGGCCAAAAAGACCCTGGAGGAGGTCAAGGAAAAGACCGACCTGCGGGCCTTCCGCCGCAACGAGGCCATCCGCCGTGCCGCCGACTGGGTGATCCAGCGCTCCACCGTCAAGGAGATCCAGGCGTAAAGCCTCTCCCGTCCCCTTTCAATCAAAACAAACAGGACGCAGAACCGGTGCCCTCGCACCTTCTCTGCGTCCTGATTTTTTGTGCGCCGGGGAGGGGGTCAGCCTTCCTCCGCTTCCGGGTCCGCTTTTCCCAGGAGCTTTCGTTTCAGGCGGAACAACAGCCTGCCGGCCGGCCCGGTCATCAGGGCCAGCCCCAGCAGGATGCCGAAAGCTCCCCCGAGGGCAAAGTCCGCCAGATCCATCGTCCAGCCCTCCGCCGCCAGGCCACAGACCTCCAGCGCCCCATAGAGGGCAAACGCCGCCACTCCCAGCCAGGCCATCCAGTTCAGGTTGCGGGTGATCCGCCGGTTCACCTCGGCGGAATACCCCGCCGCGATCTGCAGGGTGTCGCGGGTATCCTGTTTCGTCGATCCTTCCATCGTATGCGTCCTCCTTTCGCCGTCCAGCAGTTCCCGGAGTTCGACGCCGTAAAAATCCGCGATCTCCAAAAGGACGCTCAGGTCGGGCAGGTTGGCGCCGGTCTCCCAGCGGGACACCGTCCGGCTGGATACCAGCATCTTTTCCGCCAGCTGTTCCTGGGTGAGGCCCTTTTCGGCCCGCAGGGCCCTGAGGAAGGCCCCGATCTTTTTCTGATCCATGACGCCGTCTCCTTTCACGTTCAGCATACCGCACAGCGGCCTTTCCGGCAAGGACACAGGCCGGGAGACGCCTCTCTGGCCGCCGGACATCCCGTGTCCGGCCGGGCAAAAGGGCCCGGCGCTCCCCCAGCGGGGGAGCTGCCGCCGCAGGCGGCTAAGGGGGGACTCCTTGAAACGGTTCCGCCGCCTTGCGGCCAGCACAGAGGAACGCCCCCGCCGGGACGGCCCCCAACGGGGGCGGCGGCGCAGCCGCGGGGGGACTTCCGCTGGGGGCGGGTGGGCGGGTCTACAGCCGCAGCCCTTTGATGTCCTTGATGCGGGAGAGGATGATGTTGCAGCTGCAGCTGACCACCCCGGGCAGCGGGTCGATCACCTCCCGGATCAGCCGCTCCATCTCCTCGCTGGAAGCCGCCACCGCGTGGACGTGGAGCTTGTCCTTGCCGGTGACCCGGTAGATCTGGGTGACCGTCTCGTTGGCGGCCAGGCGGTCCGTCACCTCGGCCAGGGTGTCGGGCCGTGTCTCGATCTCGAAATAGCAGCTGACCGCGCCGCTGATCTTCTGCGGGTTGATGATGGTGGTGTACTCCTCGATGACGCCCCGCTGCTCCAGCGCCTGGATGCGGGCCTTGACCGCCACCCGCGAGATGCCCACCGCCTGCCCGATGTCGGAGTAGGACATCCGGGCGTTCTCGATCAGCAGCTGGACGATGCGCTGATCCAGCGCGTCCAGACCGTCCAAAAACATGGCAAAAGCCCCCTTGTCGTATCGTTCGCCCCCAGTATACCACCGCCGGGGCAAAAAGCAAACAGCCAACCGCCCGCAGCCTGGGGCCGGCGGGCCTACCGGGTTGACACCGGGGAGCGGCAGCGCTATAATGGTTTCGAAACGTAAGATGCAACTTTCGATTTGGAGATGAATCTGTATGAATCAGGACCTGACCCGCGGGCCGGTCATGCGCTCGATGCTGTTGTTTGCCATCCCCATGATCCTGGGGGATCTGCTGCAGCAGTGCTACAATGTCGCCGACACCCTGATCGTCGGCCGGTTCGTCGGCACCGACGCGCTGGCGGCCGTCGGCTCTTCCTACACCCTGATGACCTTTTTGACCTCTATCCTGCTGGGTCTGTGCATGGGCAGCGGGGCGCTGTTCTCAATGCACTTCGGCCGCCGGGACGGGGAGGGCCTGCGGGAGAGCCTGGTCTCTTCCTTTGTCCTGATCGCCGTGGTGACGGTGGTGCTCAACGCGGCGTCCTTCGCCTGCCTGGACCTGATCCGGGTCTTTCTGCAGGTGCCGGACCAGGTCTGGGGGCTGATGCGCAGCTATCTGACCATCATCTTTACCGGCATCCCGGCCATCTTTTTGTACAACTACTTCGCCTCCTTCCTGCGGGCGGTGGGCAACAGCGTAGTGCCCCTGGCGTTTCTGGCGGTGTCGGCGCTGCTGAACATCGTCCTGGACCTGTGGTTCGTCCTGGGGCTGGGGCGCAGCGTGGCCGGCGCCGCCGAAGCCACCGTCATCTCCCAGTACGTCTCGGGCATCGGCATCCTGCTCTATACCCTGGCCCGCCGCAGCGAGTTCCGGGGCCTGGGCCGGCACCTGCACATCCGGGCCGCCTGCCTGCGGGAGGTGGCCAGCTATTCCTTTTTGACCTGCATCCAGCAGTCGGTGATGAACCTGGGCATTTTGATGGTGCAGGGCCTGGTGAACAGCTTCGGGCCCACCATCATGGCGGCCTTTGCGGCGGCGGTCAAGATCGACTCCTTCGCCTATCTGCCGGTGCAGGACTTCGGCAACGCCTTTTCCACCTTCATCGCCCAGAACTACGGCGCCAAGCAGTCCGGCCGCATCCGCGCCGGCCTGAAAGGGGCGGTGGCCGCTTCGATGGGCTTCGGGGTGGTGCTGTCCGCCCTGGTCTGGGTGTTCGCCGCACCACTGATGGGCCTGTTCGTGGAGGCGGGGGAGGCCGCCGTCATCGCCGAAGGGGTCCTGTACCTCCACATCGAGGGGGCTTTCTACTGCGGCATCGGCTGCCTGTTCCTCCTCTACGGCCTTTACCGCGCCCTCGGCAAGCCGGGGATGAGCGTGGTCCTCACCGTCATCTCCCTGGGCACCCGGGTGGCCCTGGCCTATCTCCTGTCCGCCACCCCCCTGGGGGTCACCGGCATCTGGTGGTCGGTGCCCATCGGCTGGGCGCTGGCCGACGCCGCCGGCCTGGGCTACTACCTCGCCCGCCGGAAAAAGCTGCTCGCCTGGGAGAACTGAAAAAGTCCCGTCCAGCCGACATGCGCGGATGGACGGGACACATACAGGGAAATTTGGCGCTGAGAGTGTGCGAGCCGCCTTGCGGCGAGTGCGCGGTTCAGCGCCGAATTTTGTCCCCAGGAGGATACCAGGGGGAAGGAATTTCTGTCCCGCGCATGCGGGCAGAAATGGGTTCCCCCTGGAGCGTGTCGCAAAAGCGACACGCTAAAAGTCCCCGGCCGCGCATCCGTGCAGGATGCCGGCCGGGGGCTTTTGGCTTTCGCCGGCTTTATTCGTCGAACTCCAGATCCCCCGCCTGGATCAGGTCCAAGGGGGCGTCGGGCTCGGCCACCAGGCGGCGGCTCTGGTTGTAGATGGCCTTTTCCAGGGTGTTGCGGGCCAGGCGGCCGTTGCCGGCGGTGCGGCTGTCGGCGGCCTGCCGGCGCTGGTAATAGCCCAGCAGGGGGAAGGTGCAGCTGTCGTCCAGGCGGTAACCCCGGGCGGCCGCCAGGGATGCGGTGATGTCCAGCAGCTGGTCGGCGGTGTAGTCGGGGAACTCGATCTGGTTGGGGAAGCGGCTGGCCAGGCCGCTGTTGGCGGTGAGGAACTGCTCCATCTCCCGGGTGTAGCCCGCCAGGATCACCACCAGGTCCTCCCGGTGGTCCTCCATCCCCTTGACCAGGGTGTCGATGGCCTCCAGGCCAAAGCTGTCCTGCTCGCCGCGGTAGAGGCTGTAGGCCTCGTCGATGAAGAGGACGCCCCCCAGGGCGCTCTCGATGACGCTGTTGGTCAGGGGGGCGGTGTGGCCGGTGTAGCGGCCCACCAGGTCCCCCCGGCTGACCTCCACCAGCTGGCCGCCCCGCAGGGCGCCGATGGCCTTCAGATACCTGGCCACCAGCCGGGCGATGGTGGTCTTGCCGGTGCCGGGGTTGCCGGTAAAGATCATGTGCATCGACAGGCTGGCCGTCTTGAGGCCGGCGGCGGCCCGGCGCTTCTGGACCCGGACATTGTCCGCCAGGCCGAACACATACTCCTTGACCTCGTCCAGGCCCACCAGGGCGTCCAGCTCCTGCCGGACCTCCTGGGTCCCGCCGTCCCAGACGGCAGGCAGCAGGTCGGCCAGGGGGGCCGGGGCGCTGCCGTTCACCGAAAAGCAGAGCACCCCGTCCCGCACCTCCAAAGCCGCCGTCCCGGGCTGGAAGCGGTCCTGCCGCAGGCAGTATTCGCTCAAAGCCCGGAAGATCCGCTCGCAGCAGCCGGACAGCGCCGCCGCCCCCAGCTTGCCGGTGTGCTGTCCGGCCACATAGTCCCGGACGTCCTCCCCGGCCGAGAGGGTCAGCTTGAGCTGGCGGGCGCACAGCCGGGCCAGGTCGTTCAGCAGGCGGGCGGCCAGGGCCTGCAGGCTTTCGGCGGTGAAGGGCCGGGTCTGGCACACATCCCCCAGGGCCGCCACAAACCCGGCCCCCAGCAGGCCGGCCATCTCCTCCCGCCCCTTGTGGGAAAAGAAGATCAGGTACTTGCCCCGGGGGGTGATCCGGCTCACCGCGCCGGCGGCCAGGGCGGTGCCGGCGTCGATCAGGATGCCCTCCCGGTTGACCAGATACCGGGAGGCCAGGGGCGCCGCCCCTTTCACCGCCAGGCTGGCCAGCGTCCGGAGAAAAGCCGGGCAGCAGCTCTCGTAATGGTCGAACAGCACCATCTCCCCCGGGCCGTTCAGGGCGGCATAGAGATCCTGCAAAAAGAGCTTTTCGGCGCCGGGGTCAGGGTAAAGGGCCAGATCCATCCGGGCCATCTGGCCGCTTTGCAGCAGGCCCCGGGCGGCCATCCGGCGGGCGGTCTCCTCCAGGGCAAAGTGGCGGCCGGTGCCCGGCGGCCCCCACAGCAGGATCACGTTGCGCGCCTTCTGGCCGTCGGTCCCCAGCACAAAGGGCCGGCGCATGGCCCGGACCAGGGCGTCCACATAGTCGTCCTGGCCCAGCACCGTCTGCTTGACCTCGGCGGCCAGCCCCTCGAAGCTGCCCAGCTGCGCCGCAGGGATGTCCGCCGCGCCCTGGGCCAGCAGGCCGTCGGCCTCCATGTCCCGCAGCAGCTGGCGGCTTTCTTCCAGCGCCTGCCGTGTGGAGGCGTCCTGCCCCCGCAGGGCTTCGTTCTGCTTTTTCAGCAGCTTGTCCAGCGTCTTTTGCTGCTCCAGCAGGGCTTTGTTCAGGTCCGGAGCCTCGGCCCGGGGGGCGGAGCCGGCGGGCTTGGGGGCAGCAGGTTTGGCCCCGGGCTTTTCGGCCGGCCGGGCCTCCTTTTTGGCCGTGCCGCCGGCGCGCATCCTCCCTCCCGGGCCGAACACACTGTTCATCAAGCTTTCCCAATCGTCGTTGTAACCCATCACGGCGCCTCCTTATCCATCTCCCGGGGGACGGGGCCCGCCCCGCTGCCCGGGATGCGTCCTGCCCGCCCGCGCACGCCGGCCGGGCGGTGTTTTGAAACGTTGCCTTGTCTGCTTTCAGTATAACGGGCGGCGGGGCGTTTGGCAAGGCCGGGCAGGCCCGTTTTGGGCATTGTGCCCAAAGAAACGCCCTCTTTTAAAAAATTATTTAGGAACAGCTCTTGCAAAGCACGCCTTCGTCCTTTACAATATATACTATATAAAGAAGTTATAAAGGGAGCCATTCACACGAGCGACCAATAAGGATGTGAGGACAGTGAGCGTAAAGACCCCCAAGAGCCTGCGGGCCTATTATGACAGCGAGCGGTTTGAGAAGGAGTACCTCTATGACGGCCCTCTCGGCCCCGATTACACCCGGGAGGGCACCCGGCTGCGGCTGTGGGCCCCCACGGCCGAACAGGTGATGGTCAACCTCTACCGCCAGGGGGACAAGGGCTTCTGCATCGGGTCGCTCTCCATGGAGCGGCGGGAGCACGGCTGCTGGACCATCTACCTGCCCGGGGACCAGCACGGGCTCTACTACACCTTTTCGGTGCGGGTGAACGGGCAGGTGCGGGAGACCGGCGACCCCTACGCCCGGGCGGCGGGGGTGAACGGAACGCGCAGCATGATCGTGGACCTGCGCCGCACCGACCCTTCGGGCTGGCAGTTCGACCGGCGGCCGGTGATCCCGCCCTCCCGGCGGGTGATCTGGGAGGTCAGCGTCCGGGACTTTTCCTGGGACCCCGACGGCGGCTTTGCCCGGCCCTGGCGGGGCAAATACCTTGCCTTTACCCAGGAGGGCACCACCCTGGCCGGGGACAACGTCCGCCCCACCGGCCTGAACTACCTGCGCCGCCTGGGCGTCAGCCATGTCCAGCTGATGCCGGTGTTCGACTTTGGCAGCGTGGACGAGGCCCGGCCCCTCCGGCTGCAGTACAACTGGGGCTACGACCCCACCAACTACAACGTCCCCGAGGGCAGCTATTCCACCGACCCCTACCATGGGGAGGTGCGGATCCGGGAATTCAAACAGATGGTGGCCGCCCTGCACAAGGCGGGCATCGGCGTGGTGATGGACGTGGTCTACAACCATATGTACCGCCAGGAAAACGTCCTGAACCACACCGTGCCCTACTATTTCTTCCGCCAGAACCCCGACGGCACCCTGTCCAACGGCAGCGGCTGCGGGTGCGAGTTCTGCTGCGAGCGGCCCATGGCCCGCCGCTACATGATCGACTCCATCCTGTACTGGGCCCGGGAATACCACATCGACGGCTTCCGGTTCGACCTGATGGGCCTGTTCGACGTGGACACCATGAACGAGGTCCGCGCCGCCCTGGATAAGCTGCCCCGGGGCCAGGAGATCCTGATGTACGGCGAGCCCTGGCAGGGCGGCGCGAGCATGCTGCGCCGGTACGAGGCCAACAAGGCCAACCTGCAGATGCTGAGCACCCGGATCGGGGTGTTCAGCGACGACACCCGGGACGCCATCAAGGGCAACTGCTTCGACGCCCGCAGCCCCGGCTATGTGGAGGGCAAGCAGGACGCCTTTTGGGACATCGGGTCGGCGGTGGGGGCCTGGTGCCTCCAGGACCGGGTCAACCCCCGCGCCCCCAGCCAGATCATCAGCTATGTGTCGGCCCACGACAACCTGACCCTGTGGGATAAGCTGCTGGCCGTCAAATACAAAAAGCCGGACTACGCCGCCGCCCCCGACGTCATCCTGGCCCAGAACCGGCTGGCCGCCGGCATCTATCTGACCTGCATGGGCACCCCCTTCATGCTGGCAGGGGAGGAGTTTGCCCGCACCAAAAAGGGCATCCACAACAGCTACCGCTCGCCCGCCTCCATCAACCAGCTGGACTGGAGCCGGGCCGCCCGGTTCCACGGGTTGGTGGACTATTACCGGGGGCTGATCGCCCTGCGGGCCCGCTTCCCCCGGCTGGGGGACGGCAAGCTGGAAAGCGCCCACGCCATCGAGTTTTTCTCCCTCGAACCGCCCCTGGAGGGCTGGCATCTGGAAGCGGCCAGCGGCGACGGCGCGGCCTGGCCCGAGATCGCCGTTTTTTACAACCCCACCGGCCAGGAGGCCACCGTGCCCCTGCCCGAAGGCCGCTGGCGGCTGCTGTGCGACGGCGTCTCCTCCAGCCTGTGGCGGGGCAGCGAGATCATCCGCACCGGTTCCACCGTCCTGCTGCCCTACAGCGCCACCATCCTCGGCCAGGTATAAACAAGCAAAGGCTGCTGCACGACGAATCATTGTGCATCAGCCTTTTTGTTGTGCAGGTCAGCGTTTGGCGGCCCGCCAGACAAGCCCTGCCGCCAGGCCGGCCAAGGCCGGGCAGACCCAGCCCAGCCCCAGCCCATAGAGGGGCAGCCAGCGGCCGGCGGCCTCCAGCAGCCCGCCCAGCGGCAAGACCGCCTGCGCCCCGGCGGGCAGGGCCTTGAGCAGGTCCAGCACCGCCGCCGGCAGGGTAAAGGCGGTCACGCACAGATAGACCCGGCGGTCGTTGCCGAACAGGTCCCCCGCCAGAGACAGCAGGATCAGGGTGATGGCCAGCGGATAGAGGAACATCAGGACGGGGGTGGCCCAGGCCAGGATGGTCTCCAGCCCAAAGTTGGCCGCCCCAAAGGAGAACAGGCAGAACCCCACCGCCCACGTCCGGTAGGACGGCCCGCGGGGGAACAGCTCACAGAAGGTCTGGGAGCAGCTGGTGATGAGGCCCACCGCCGTCTTGACGCAGGCAAAGGTGACGGTCACCGCCAGGATCACCGCCCCGAAGCTGCCGAAATAGTGCCGCGCGATGGCCAGCAGGGCTTCGCCCCCGTTGGAGGACGCGGGGTAGAGCCCCCGGCTCTGGGCGCCCACCACCGCCACCGCCAGATAGATGACCCCCATCAGGCCGCAGCCCAAGCAGCCGGCGGCCACTGTGTTGGCCGCCACCGCGCCCGGCTCGGTGACATCCAGCCCCCGGATGACGTTGACCACCACGATGCCGAAGGCCAGGCCCGCCAGAGCGTCCATGGTGTTGTACCCCTCCAGGAAGCCGCCCACAAAGGCCGACTGGGCAAACGTCCCTTCCGGCGCGGCGGCATCCAGCGGCCCCATGGGCCGGAGCAGGGCCGTTGCCAGCAGGGCCGCCAGGCAGACCAGGAACAGGGGGTTGAGCACCTTGCCCACCCAGGTCAGGATCTTGCCCGGCCGCAGGGAGAACCACAGCACCGCCGCAAAAAACGCCAGGGAAAACAGGGCCAGCGCCCCCTGGCCGCCCCCGCCCCCCAGGGCCGGGGCCACCCCCACTTCAAAGGGGACGGTGGCGCACCGCGGGATGGCAAAAAAGGGCCCGATGGTCAGGTAGAGCAGGCAGGTAAAAAACAGGCTGTACCGGTCCCCCACCCGGCGGGTGAGGGCCGCCAGGCCGTCGCACCGGCTGATGCCCAGAGCCGCCACCCCCAGCAGGGGCAGCCCGACCCCGGTGACCAGCAGCCCCGCCGACGCCGCCAGCACCTGGCTGCCCGCCAGCTGGCCCATCGACGCGGGGAAGATCAGGTTGCCCGCCCCAAAAAACAGGCCGAACAGCATGCTGCCCACCGCCAGCAGCTCCCGGAACGAGAGTTTTGTTTTCATCCAAACACCTTCTGTCTTGTGTATCCTATTTGCTTCATGATAGCATATCGCAAGATGAAAGTAAATGATGTGCAGGGAAAAGGCGCAAAAAAGGCCCCGCCCGGCTGCGTCTGTCCGCCGGGCGGGGTCGTGGAATAAAAAGGAGAGCTTGTGCTTGCAGGGGGCCGCCCCGCCCGCTCAGGGGGGCGCTTTAGTCCAGCAGGGCCAGCACCCCGGCCTTGGGCCGGCTGCCCACCGACTGGTTGACCAGCTTGCCGTCTTTGAACACCAGCAGGGTGGGGATGCTCATGACGCCGAACTGGGCGGCCAGGTCGGGCTGTTCGTCCACATTGACCTTGCCCACCTTGACGTCGGGCCGCTCTTCGGCCACCTGGTCCACGATGGGGGACAGCATCCGGCAGGGGCCGCACCAGGAGGCCCAGAAGTCCAGCAGGACGGGCTTGTCGCTGTGGAGCACTTCGGCTTCGAAATTGTTCTTGGTGATGGTGACAACAGACATATCTTTTACCTCCCATAGGATCGCAGAGCGTTTTGTGTTTGTGCTGTCAGTATAACCCAAAGGGGGCTGCTTTTTCCGTAACTGCGTCACCGACCGGGCCGGCAGAAAAAGGCGCGCCCTTCCGTCAAAAGGCGCGCCGGCGGTTTCTTGTTTATACAAGGATATAAGGTTATATATAGCACACCTGTGCACACAAGTCAAGTCCAAACGGCTATTTTTCTCACTTTTTGGCAGGCCGCACAAAATTACGGGTTGATTTTTGCGAGTTTTTGCTGTAAACTGGTAACAGCAAAAACAGCGGGTTTTCCCGCCGCATCCGCGTTCGCGTCCCACGCCGGGCCGGCAGGCCCGCCCGCCGGGGCTGCAAGTAGGCAGCAGAGAGGAAGGCCTTTATGCCCCGTTCCAAATTCGGTGATATTTATCGCGACCTCAAATACAAGATCGAATCGGGCGAGTACCCCTACCAGTCCCTGGTCCCGTCCGAGAATACATTGGTGGCTGTGTACGGGTGTTCCCGCAATACGGTGCGCCGGGCGCTGGCCGGCCTGATCGAGGCCGGCTATGTCCAGGCCATCCAGGGCAAGGGGGTGCGTGTGCTCTACCGCCCCGCTGCCCGGGCCCCCTTTACCCTGGGGCGGATCGAAAGTTTCCGCGAGACGGCCCGCCGCTGCCGGACCAATTACCAGACAAAGGTGGTCCACTTTTCCATGACCCAGACCGACGGCGCCCTGGCCGCCGCCAGCGGCTTCCCGCCCGGGGCCGACGTCTACCATGTGGAGCGGGTGCGGATCATCGACGGCCGCGCCATGGTGCTGGAGGTCAGCTATTTTCTGCGGTCGGTGGTCCCCACACTTACCCCGGAGGCGGCCGAGCAGTCGATCTACGCCTACCTGGAAAAAGAGCTGGGCGTCCAGATCATGACCAGCAAGCGGACCATCACGGTGGAACGCGCCGCCGCTGCCGACCGCCTCTACCTCGATATGGGCAGTTACGACTGCCTGGCCGTGGTGACCAACCAGGCCTTCAATGCCGACGGCATTTTGTTTGAATACACCGTCTCCCACTATCACCCCGAATATTTCCGCTTTCAGGACACGGCCAGCCGCCGGGGCAAGAAAACGGAGTGACCCCCGTCCCTGTCTGCCTGTCTGTCTGTAAGTGCAAAGGAGCCGCTGCGCCCAAGCAGCCCGGCTCCTTTTTGTTCATTTGGCCGGGTGGCCGCGCCTTTATTGCTTTCCGGGGCGCGGTGCGGTATACTGTATGAAAAAAGGAGGTATGCCCCATGATGACCAACGAGACCCTCGAGACCTTAAAGACCCGCCGCAGCTGCCGCGCCTACAAGCCCGACCAGATCACCGAGGCCGAGCTGGCCGCCGTGCTGGAAGCCGGCACCTACGCCCCCACCGCCATGGGCCTGCAAAGCCCCAAGATCGTGGTGATCCAGGACGAGGCCACCCGGGCCAGGCTGTCCCGGATGAACGCCGCCGTCATGGGCCGGGAGGGCAGCGACCCCATGTACGGCGCGCCCACCTACCTGCTGGTGCTGGCCGACGCCCACCGCCCCACCGCCCAGCAGGACGGCAGCCTGGTGATGGGCAACCTGATGAACGCCGCCGCCAGCCTGGGGCTGGGCAGCTGCTGGATCAACCGGGCCCGGGAGATGTTTGCCACCGACGAGGGCAAGGCCCTGCTGCAGGCGTGGGGCATCGAAGGCGACTGGGAAGGGGTGGGCTTCTGCATCCTGGGTTACCCCGCCGCCGCGCCCAAGCCCGCCGCCCCCCGCAAGGCGGACTACGTCGTCCGGGTCTGATGGCCCGCAGATCCTGCCTGCCCGCGCCGCCGGCCCTGCCCCCCGACCACGCCGGGCTGGACCGGCTGGAAGGCCCCGAGGCCGCGGCCCGGCTGTACGCCCTGGCCGGCGCCGGGGAGGAGGGGGCCGGCCTGCTGCTGCGCCGGGCCGACCTGACCGGCGAGGACCTGGACGGCCTGACCCTGGCCGGCTGCGTCCTGGAAGGCTGCCGCCTGACCGGCGCGGGGCTGCGGCGGGCCTCCTTCACCGACTGCCTGTTCCGCCAGTGCGACCTGTCGGGGGCCCAGTGGTACGACGGCAGCCTGCTGCGCTGCCGCTGGGAAGGGGTCAAGGCCCTGGGCTGCAACCTGGCCGGGGCCTGCATCCGGGACCTGGACTGCACCGGCAGCCGGCTGGACGCCCTGCGCCTGGACGGCGCCGCCCTGGAATACATCCGGTTCGCCGACACCAGCCTGACCGGAGCCAACCTGGCCGGCCTGCGCTGGAAGCACCTCGCCCTGGAGGAGGCCGATCTGTCGGGGGCCTGCGTCACCGGCACCCGCCTGCGCGGGCTGGACCTGCGCCTCTGCCGCCTGACCGGCCTGACCGCCGGCGAAAGCCTGCGGGAGCTGCGGGGCGCCATCGTCGACCCCATCCAGGCCGCCGAGCTGGCCCGCCTGCTGGGCCTCGAGATCCGTTAACCCTCACCACCTGAAAGGAAACCTATGAAACCTGATTACAAGCTGGTCGCCAAGGCCAAGTATATCCACCTGACCGCCGATCTTGCCGCCGAGGTGTGGCAGGAGTGCTACCAGAAATTCTACCCGCCCAAGCAGCTGGCCGCCCTGGTCGGGGCGCTGCAGAGCCCCGACGCCATCGAGGCGGACATCGACGGCGGGGCCAACTACTTCGTGGTCCAGCTGGGGGGCAAGCCCATCGGCTACTTCGCCTGGAAGATGGAGCCCACCGCCCTCCACCTGCTGCACCTGTACCTTTTGCCGGCCTACCGGGGCAAGGCCCTAGGCCGGGACATCCTGGCCTCCTGCGAGCGGCTGGCCCGCAGCGACGGCAAGGGCCGCGTCCGGGCCGAAGTGCACACCAAAGCCCTGCCGGTGCTGGCCTTTTTCAAAGAACGGGGCTACCGCCCCGGCGCCCCCGAGCCCGCCGAGGCAGAGGGCATCCGGATGGATCTGACGCCGGTGGAAAAATTTCTTTAAATTTTTTCACACACTTCATAAATTCCAGTTGCTTTTTTGCCCGGTTTGGTTTACACTTACACTAAAGCAATAAACCGCACCGATACAGTGAGGAGCAACACCATGGCAAAAGATCATCCCACCGGCAAGTCCGGCCTGTACCAGGCCATCCTCAAACTCGAGACGCCGGAACAGTGCTTCCGCTTCTTCATGGATGTATGCAGCTATTCCGAGCTGAGCGCAATGGAACAGCGCTACAACATCGCCGAGATGCTGGCCGACGGCCGCATCTACACCGATATCCGGGAGCGGACCGGCGCGTCCAGCGCCATCATCAGCCGGGTCAACCGCGTGCTGTCCGCCCGGGACAGCGTCCTGCGCCAGTTCGTGGAGGAGAGCCGGCCCGGCCCGGACGATACCGCATACGTTGAAACATATCAAGGGAGGCAGAACGATTCATGAGCAAAGCAGTTGTCTTTTTCGCCGAGGGCACCGAGGAATGCGAGGCCCTTCTCGTCGTTGACCTTCTGCGCCGGGCCAAGGTGGAGGTGACCGTGGCGTCCGCGTCGGGCAGCCTGACCGTCACCGGCAGCCACAAGGTCACCATCACCGCCGACGCCCTGGCCGAGGACATCGACTACGCCGGTGTGGACCTGGTGGTCCTGCCCGGCGGCATCCCCGGCACCCCCAACCTGGCCGCCAGCCCCGCCGTCACCGGCGCGGTGCAGGCCATGGCCGCCGCCGGCAAGAAGGTGGCCGCCATCTGCGCCGCCCCCAGCATCCTGGCCAGCCTGGGCCTGCTGGAGGGCCGCAAGGCCACCGCCCACGCCGCGTTCCAGGACCAGCTGGCCGGCGCCGAGGTGCTGGACCAGGAGGTGGTCGTAGACGGCAACATCACCACCAGCTACGGCCTGGGCGGCGCCATCCCCTTTGGGCTGGAGCTGGTGCGCCAGCTGGCCGGCCCCGACGAGGCCGCCCGCATCCAGAAGGCCATCGCCTACAAGCACAGCCTGCTGTACAAGAGCCACCGCTGAGCGCAGCCGTTCGTTCTGCCCGCCGCAGCCTTTCCCGGCCTGCGGCGGGCTTTTGCGTCCCGCTTTTCCCGGCAAAAAAAGTCCCGTCCAGCCGACATGTGCGGATGGACGGGACACATACAGGGAAATTGAGCGCTGAGAGTGTGCGAGCCGCTTTGCGGCGAGTGCGCGGTTCAGCGCTCCATTTTGTCCCCAGGGGGATACCAGGGGGAAGGAATTTCTGTCCCGCGTATGCGGGCAGAAATGGGTTCCCCCTGGAGCGTGGCGCTTTGCGACACGCTAACCGCCCCTTTGCCTGCGCTGTGCGGGCAAAGGGGCGGTTTCGTTTGCCTTCCGGCAGGGGCGGTTTATTCCTCCATCTGCTTGGCCAGGAAGGCCGCCGCCACCGACACCGCTTTCTGGTGGGAGGCGTCGGGCTTCTCGGTGCGGTCGCCGGTCAGCAGGCCCACCGCCCCGGTGACGTCCCCCGCCGCCACGATGGGCCAGGCGCAGAGGATGGACCGGTCCGCCCCCTCGCAGGGCAGCACCGCCTGTTCGGGCACCCCCTCGCTGAGATAGGGCTTGCGGCTTTCCATCAGGCGCTCCAGGGGCTGGCTGATGGCCCGGTCGGCGATCTCCCGCCGACCCGTGCCGCTGACCGCGATGATGTGGTCCCGGTCGCAGACAAACGCCGTCATGGCAAAACTTTTGTTCAGCACGTCGGTGTACTGGCTGGCGGTGCTGTGCAGCTCCCCGATGGGGGAATACTTCTTAAAGATGACCTCGCCGTCTCCAGTGGTGAAAATCTCCAGCGGGTCCCCCCGCCGGATGCGCTGGGTGCGGCGGATCTCCTTGGGGATGACCACCCGCCCCAGCTCGTCGATGCGGCGGACAATGCCGGTTGCCTTCATAATGACTCCCTCGCTTTCCGTTGATTGGGCTCCGGAGATAGTATTTGTAAGAAAGTGGGGATTATACCCTCCGGCCCCAGCCGGCCCCCAGGCGGGCCCGTGCCGGGGCCTGGGCCGCCCAACCCCAATTTATGACAGAATTGAAAACTTTTTTGCCACCCCCTTGACAGCGGGCCGGATTTGCATATAATAAACTTAGCACTCAAAGAGAGCGAGTGCTAAACAATCCGATCAAAACAGGGAGGCAGGACAGCATGGCAATGGATGAGCGCAAGCAGCGTGTGCTGCGGGCAATCGTGTCCCTCTACAGCGTCGAGGGCGAGCCTGTGGGCAGCAGCGTCCTTGCCAACTATTTTGATATGGCGGTGTCCAGCGCTACGCTGCGCAACGAGATGGCGGCCCTGACGCGGCTGGGCCTGTTGGAACAGCCCCACACCTCGGCCGGCCGGGTGCCCAGCGCCAAAGGCTACCGCTACTATATCGACCACCTGCTGGACGACAGCCAGCCGCTGGACCGGGTGGCCCGGGCGCGGGTGGACAGCGTGTTCGCCAGCCTGGACCACGAGCCCGACCGGCTGGCCCAGGGCGCGGTCAAGGCGCTGGCCCAGATGAGCGGCTACACCGCCGCGGTCAGCACCCCCTGCGCCGACGATCTGTGCATCGCCCACTTCGAGGTGGTGCAGGTGGGGCGGAACGCCGCCGCCATCCTGGCCGTCACCTCGGCGGGCTACGTCCGCACACGGGTGGCCCGGGTGCGGGAGGGCCTGACCCGGGAAAAGGCCGCCCAGCTGGCCTCCCTGCTCAACCACAGCCTGACCTTCGTGGCCGCCGTGGATCTGTCGCGGCGGGCCCTGGCCGACCTTTGCAGCCAGATCGAGCCGGCGCTGGTCCCGGTGGTCAGCGCCGCCGCCGCCATCCTGGAAGAATCCGCCACCCCGCGGGTCTACCTGGGCGGCGAGCCCTTCCTGCTCAACTGGCCCCAGCTGGAGGGCAAGGTCCAGACCATCCTCACCCTGCTCAACGACGAGGCCGCCGCGGCCCGGCTGATCGCAGCCCCCGCCGAAGGCGCCAGCGTCCTGCTGGGAGAGGATATGGAGCCCCGCATCCCCGGGCTGTCGGTGGTCAGCTGCCGGTACCTGGTGGGCGGCGGGCTGTACGGGTCGGTGGCCCTGGTCGGCCCCACCCGGATGCCCTTCAGCAAGGTGATCCCCCTGCTGGAAGCCTTCGCCGACGAGCTGGGCGAGGGGATGGCAGGCAAACGAAAAGACGCACCACAGGCCGCGCCGTACCGCGGCAGGCCGTGATCTGATAAGGAGGAGCGCAGATGAGCGAAGAAACCAAGAAGGCCCCCGAGGCTGAGACCCCCGGGCCCGCCGGCGCCCAGACCGGCAGCGAAGAGACGGCGGCGGAACAGTCCGCTTCTCCCAGCGCCGGGGCCGACACCGCCGGAGCCCCTGAGGCCGCCGGCGACGCCAAAGACGAGCCCAAAAAGAAGGACGGCTGGTTCAACAAAAAGAACCGCGAGGCCGAGGCCCTGAAGGCCAAACTGGACGCCGCCGAGAAGAGCGCCGCCCAGGCCAAGGACCAGCTGCTGCGGGTGGCCGCCGAATACGACAACTACCGCAAGCGGACCACCCGGGAGGCGGATCAGAAGTTCAACGACGGGGTGTCCTACGCAGTGAACCAGATCATCCCCATCCTGGACACCCTCGAGATGGCGGCCAACGCCCCCTGCGCCGACGAGAACTACAAAAAGGGCGTCACCATGACCCTGGAGAAGGCCGCCAAAGCCTTCCAGACCCTGCGGGTCGAGGAGATCGAGGTGCTGGGCAAGCCCTTTGACCCCAACCTGATGAACGCCGTGCAGCAGGTGCCTGTCCAGGAAGGGCAGGAGAGCGGCACCGTCGTCACCGTCTACCAGAAAGGCTACAAGCTGGGCGACAAGATCGTCCGCCACGCCACCGTGGTGGTGGCCGAATAGGCCGCCCCGGACGCCCGCCGTGCCCGGAACGGGCCCCACAGATGAGATCCATCCCTTTTACCGCCTAGCGCGGTCACACCATACACCGAAATCACACCGAGCTTTGAGAGAGGAGCCTTGATTATGAGCAAGATCATTGGTATCGACCTTGGTACTACCAACAGCTGCGTCGCCGTGATGGAAGGCGGCGAGCCCGTCGTCATCCCCAACGCCGAAGGCGCACGCACCACCCCTTCCGTGGTGGGCTTCACCAAGACCGGCGACCGTCTGGTCGGCCAGGTGGCCAAGCGCCAGGCCATCACCAACCCTGAAAACACCGTCTCGTCCATCAAGCGCAAGATGGGCACCAACGAGAAGGTCACCCTGGGCGGCAAGGAGTACACCCCCCAGCAGATCAGCGCCATGATCCTTCAGAAACTGAAGGCTGACGCCGAGGCCTATCTGGGCGAGACCGTCACCGAGGCGGTCATCACCGTGCCCGCCTACTTCAACGACAGCCAGCGTCAGGCGACCAAGAATGCCGGCACCATCGCGGGGCTGAACGTCAAGCGTATCATCAACGAGCCCACCGCGGCTTCGCTGGCCTACGGCATCGACAAGGAAGAGGACCAGAAGATCATGGTCTACGACCTGGGCGGCGGCACCTTCGACGTCTCGATCATCGAGATGGGCGACGGCGTCACCGAGGTGCTGTCCACCAACGGCGACACCCACCTGGGCGGCGACGACTTTGACCAGCGGATCATCGACTGGATGGCCGACGCCTTCCAGAAGGAGAACGGCATCG